>Ga0206890_1066_pt1 | contig 31581 bp, 20 predicted proteins | sample Alteio_BWOrgHeat_58_FD_152960 | JGI IMG/M metagenome (GOLD analysis project Ga0206890, IMG submission 152960) | Enriched cells from forest soil in Barre Woods Harvard Forest LTER site, Petersham, Massachusetts, United States - Alteio_BWOrgHeat_Nextera6 ... | reverse complement strand
AATTCGTGTTGCTCACCGGTCCTGCTAGCGCTCCGCCGGCGCTGAAGTAGCCCGAAGGCGCCAATTGCGGAAGCCCTTTCGGCCCCTGGATCGTAAAGCTCGATCCCAGATCACCAAGTGAGACCGTCGGCGTGTTGATACGGCCCCCGACGACGCGAGTCAAACTCAACCATGCTTGATTTGCAGTTGTCCCGCTGAACGTATGAATTTCGCTGATGTTCGCATTCTGCTGAGTCGCAAACGAATTGTTGATCGAATAGGGAATGTTGCCGCCGCCGTATGCGCCCTGAGTTGTTCTCAAGTAGAAGTAACTCACCGATACGGAATCTTTGGTGCCGAAAGTTTGATTGTATTTGCCAAGATACTCATTCTGGTCCGTCGGGCTGGTGAAATTGCCTACATAGTTGCCTGGCGCGGCCACGGTCGGTGCATTCGGCAAAGGAATATACGTCTTCATCAGATTTCCCGCTGCCACGTCCAGCGCAGTCGATGGGATACATCCTTTGGTGGCAACCTGGCAATTGACCGAACTGTTTGTACCTACCCACGGAGTCTTGGTGCCCGGCATGTTGGGGATGATTGGTGTCTTCACTCCGGTCGCCGCGTTGTAGGTATAAGACTGGGTAAAGTCGCCCAACCGCTCAAGACCGGTCGGCACAATACCTCCCGAGAGAAACTGTCCGACAGTTTGCCGCAGACCAGCGTAGCTGAAGAAGAAAAACGCCTTGTCCCTGAAGATCGGACCGCCTACCGTACCGCCAAAATTGTTCCGGTGAAACGGCGTCTTCGCAGAGGGCAGAGCGCCCCACGAGTTCGCGTTCATATTCGTGTCGCGGAAGAATTCAAACGCAGACCCATGAAACTGATTCGTTCCAGACCGCGTCACTGCAGTCACCACCCCACCCGACATACGCCCATACTGCGCGCCGAAGTTGCTGGTCTCTACACGGAACTCCTCCAAAGCGTCGGGGTTCGGCAACGGGTTGCCATAGTTGCGTATTCCCGTCCAGTTGAAGCCGCCATCCAGGTAAAAGCTCACCATAGGAACGCCGCCGTCGATGCCGCCATTGATGATGACCTGCGTCGAGGGAACGCCTACCTGAAAGTTCGGCGTGTTTTGGCTGTTGCTCTGACTATTCGACTGCACGCCTGGCACCACTGACAGTGCCGCATACGCGTTACGAGTTGTCAGCGGAAATTCATTCATCTCCTTCGGCGCGATGGTTCGGCCGACCTCGGAGGAAGCGGTGTTGATCGCGGGCGGAGCCGCCGTGACTTCGATCGTCTGATCCTGTGCGCCGACCGCCAGCGTCACATTCAACGGTTGTGCTTGGTCGACCGCGATCGTAACGTTTTGCTGCACGAACTTCTTAAAGCCCCCGGCCTCTACGGTCACGGAATACGTGCCGATCGGAAGATATTGGATGTTGTATCCGCCAGCGTCGTCGGTCTTCGTTGCTCGTGTAAAGCCGGTTGCGTCGTTGGTCGCTTTGATAGTGGCGTTTGTCACCAGCGCGCCCTGCTCGTCGACCACCTTACCGATAATGGAACCGGTAATCTGCTGCGCATGCGCTGCGGCGCTTCCAAACACGAACGCCATCGCAACCAGACTGGCCAGCAGCCAGTGACTCACGCGCGAAACAACGGCCTCTGCCTTGCGCGGCGCGAACGTAGATCCCAGCGCCGAATTTCCGCGGCAGCTGGTCCCAGGAGAAATTTCATATTTGTTCGTAGTTAGGATCATTTGGATGCACGACCTCTCAGTGTTAAATGTTTCGGTATTCGGGTGAAGCCTTCTTTGTGTTTTTAGGAGCCCACCGAAGATACCCGCCTGACTCCACAAAGGTCAAGAAGGAATATTTCAAAAAACGCCAGATAAAACGTTTTTCTTGCCGCTAAAGTCACCTATGCGTACCATTAAGCCCCTTAAGTTGTTGGGATTGGGCTCGTTATTTGCAGCAGTGAGCGGCGCCCGAAGCCGCGGTGCATCGCTTTTCAAACGATGAGTACTGGATGTACAGTTTAGTAATAGAAAGTCCGTAGTTCGCCGTAGAGCCAGGATGCGGCAGATTGGGAAGGAATCAGCATTGCCAGGAACACCGTATCTGCGTAGGGCCGGCCACTCGAAACAGTCCCGCAAACTTTCGTCCGAAGTTGAGCCAAAAAACCGCGGACGGCATCGCAGTCTCGAAGCCGAGGCTTCGATTCTGAAGGCCGCACTGTACCTGCTAGAGCGCAAGCCGCTTCGCCAGGTCACAACAGACGCGATCGCCCGGCGAGCCGGCGTAAGCAAAGCGACAATCTACAAATGGTGGCCCAATAAAAGCATGGTCGCGCTCGATGCCTATCTCGGAGGCATGACCGAGCGAGTCGCAATTCCAAATACCGGATCGGCGGAGTTGGATTTCACCGTGCAACTCAAGTCAGTCACCGCTTTTTACAAATCGTCCCTGGGACGTCTTTTCTGCCAGTTCATCGCAGAGGGTCAGAGCGACGCCGGCTTTCTCGCTCTCTTTCGCGATCGATTTCTCTATGCAAGACGGGATGCCGCCCGCGTGATGTGGCGGCGCGGTGTCGACCGCGGCGAGATTCGCAAAGAAATCGATGGCGAAGTCGTACTCGACCTGATCTATGGCCCCATGATCTTTCGCCTCCTCGCCGGACACGGCTCACTCAACGACCATGAATCCGAAGCCATGATCGACGCCATCTTCGGCGGCCTCAGGCAGCCCGGCCACCCACGTCCAAATGATAAGAATGAAAATCGGCCGGATACCGCCCACGACACGGACACCGTTGAGTCCTTTGAGGGTTCAGTGGCGTCTAAATACTGAACTATAGGTTCAGTATCGGCGACCCTTCAAGGCTTGCGAAACAGATGTCGTTTTACTTCAACACGTTGCGGCAAAATAGCCCACTGCATAGAGGGCACACGCCAAAGGAGTATCGATGTGGATCGTCCGTCTCGCACTTAGGAGACCTTACACCTTCGTTGTGTTGTCGCTGCTGCTTTTCATCGTCGGCCCCGTAGTCATGCTCCGGACGCCCGTCGATATCTTTCCGAACATCGACATCCCCGTTGTCTCCGTCATCTGGAACTACGCCGGCATGTCCCCCGAGGAGCTAAGCAACCGCATCGTATTGCCTTACGAGCGCAGCCTCACCACGACCGTCAACGACATCGAGCACTCAGAATCCCAGACCCTGAACGGCGTCGCCGTCATCAAGATCTTCTTCCGCCCCTCGGTCAACATCTCGCAGGCAGTGGCTCAGGTCACCGCAATCTCCCAGACAGCCCTCCGGCAGTATCCCCAGGGAACGACCCCGCCGCTGGTCATTCAATACAGTGCCTCCAGCGTGCCCGTATTGCAACTTGGACTCTCCGGAAACGGCCTCACCGAGCAGCAGTTGAACGACTTCGGCCAGAACTTCGTCCGCACTCAACTCGCAACCGTGCAGGGAGCCGCGCTCGCCTTCCCATACGGAGGCAAGCAGCGTCAGGTGCAGGTCGACATCAATACCCAAAAGCTGCAGGAGCACGGACTTTCCGCCTCCGATGTCGTCAACGCTTTCAACGCCCAGAACATCATTCTCCCCGCCGGCGATGTGAAGATGGGCAACATCGACTACCCCGTCGAAACCAATAGTGCCCCAACCTCGATTGCCGCGCTCAACAATCTACCCATCAAGACCGTCAACGGCGCCACCACTTACATTCGCGACATCGGCAACGTCCGCGACGGATTCCCTCCGCAGACGAACATCGTCCGCGTCGACGGACAGCGCTCTTCACTGCTGAGCATCCAGAAGACAGGCAACTCCTCCACCCTCGACATCATCGCCAACGTACGCGCGCAACTCCCGTCGATCCTCGCCCAACTGCCACCCGCCTTGCGGATCACGCCCATCGCAGACCAGTCCATCTTCGTACGCGCAGCGATCAGCGGCGTAGTTCGCGAAGCAATCATCGCCGCCTGCCTGACCGCAGCGATGATCCTGATCTTCCTCGGAAGCTGGCGCTCCACCATCATCATCGCGGTCTCAATCCCGTTGTCCATCATCTGCTCGCTGCTGATGCTGGCGGCCCTCGGTGAAACCATCAACATCATGACCCTCGGCGGCCTCGCGCTGGCGGTCGGCATCCTGGTCGACGACGCCACCGTCGAAATCGAGAACATCAATCGCAATCTCGAAGAGGGCAAGGAAGTCGAAGACGCAATCCTCACCGGCGCCGCGCAGATTGCCGTACCGGCCTTCGTCTCGACGCTCTCAATCTGCATCGTCTTTGTGCCAATGTTCTTTCTCGGCGGCGTTGCACGATATCTCTTCGTCCCCCTCGCCGAAGCAGTCGTCTTCGCGATGCTCGCCTCCTACTTCCTCTCGCGAACCATCGTGCCCACCATGGCGAAGTACCTGCTCAAGGGACACGAACACGATCGAGTAGACCAGGCGAAGGCCAGTCGCAACCCGTTCACTCGCTTTCAAATTACCTTCGAGCACTACTTCGAAAAACTGCGCAACTGGTACTACGGCGTCCTCGGTTTCTGCATGGAGTACCGCGCCGTGTTTCTAGTCGCCATCGTGGCGTTCTGGATTGGTTCCATCGCTCTCCTCTACCCATGGCTTGGGCAGGACTTCTTCCCATCGGTCGACGGCGGCCAGTTCAAGCTGCACGTACGAGCCCACACCGGCACGCGTATAGAAGACACCGCCCGCCTCTGCGATCAGATCGAAGACGTCATTCGCCGTGAGATTCCGCACGCAGAGATTGGCACAGTCATCGACAACATCGGAATACCCTACTCGGGCCTGAACCTCTCGTACTCGAACTCCGCAACCGTAGGCACCGCCGACGCCGACATTCTTGTAACGCTGGCTGAAAAACACCGGCCCACCGAAGAGTACACCCACAATCTGCGCGACAAGCTCGTCCAGGAGTTCCCGGGAACGGAGTTCTATTACCTGCCCACTGACATGGTCAGCCAGATCCTGAACTTCGGCCTCCCCGCACAGATCGACGTGCAGGTCGTCGGCAACGCCATCGACCAGAACCACGATCTGGCAGAGCACATGATGGAGCAGATCAGCCACATTCCTGGCACCACGGACATGCGCATCCAGCAGCCCTTCAACCTGCCGAACTGGACAATTAATGTCGACCGCACCCGCGCCCAGCAGGTCGGCTACACCCAGCATGACGTAGCCAACTCCGTGCTCACCAGTCTGAGCGGCAGCTTCCAGACCTCGCCTACTTTCTATCTCAATCCACAGAACCACGTCAGCTACAACATTGCAGTGCAGACGCCACAGTACGACGTCCTGAACCTGCAACAGCTCCAGAACTTCCCCATCGCCACCAATGGCTCCAACCAGCAACCACAAATACTAGGCAATGTCGCGTCAATCGATCGCGGTACGGAGCAGGGAACCGTCAGCCACTACAACGCACGGTCGGTCATCGACATCTACGGTTCAGTCGAAGGCTCCGATCTCGCCAGCGTTGCCCGGGGAGTCGACAAGGTTGTGAAAGAAAACACAAGCAAACTCCCGCGAGGGACCGAGATCTTCGTGCGCGGCCAGATTCAAACCATGCACACCTCCTTCGTGGGACTCGTCTCCGGCTTGCTGTTCTCCATCGTCCTCGTCTACGCTCTCATCGTGGTGAACTTCCAGAGTTGGTTGGATCCCTTCATCATTATTGCGGCGCTGCCGGGCGCGCTCGCCGGAATCGTCTGGTTGCTTTTCCTCACCGGAACTCACATCAGTGTTCCCGCGCTCACAGGAGCAATCATGTGCGTAGGCGTGGCCACGGCCAACTCCATCCTGGTAGTAAGCTTCGCGAAGGAGCAGATGGAAGCCGGTCTCAATTCAGTAGATGCGGCGCTCTCTGCGGGCTTCACCCGCTTCCGCCCCGTCATCATGACCGCGCTGGCGATGATGATCGGCATGGTCCCGATGGCTCTGGGCTTGGGCGATGGCGGCGAACAAAACGCCCCGCTCGGCCGTGCCGTCATCGGAGGCCTCCTGCTCGCGACCTTCGGAACGCTGACCTTCGTTCCGGTCTTCTTCTCCTTTATGCACCGCAAAGATCCGCCACTCATGAAGCCATGGACGGATATCTAGGTTGAACACGATGAGCGACCGCAGCAAAACGAATTTTACGGAACAGGCGCCAATGGCGCACACGGAGACAGGGCGATGAATACCCAGGAACAACCAACGCAACAACCAACCCACGTGCCGGAACTGATCAAACATCAGCCACCGCCAAAGGTTTCGCGCGCCTCTGTTCTTACGCCGGTTGTCCTTGTCTTCGTCGTCACCGTCGTCCTCGCTATCGCCGGCGTCATCCGGCGGCAACACGCAGGCACGGTGCTCGCGAACTACACCGATACAGTCTCGGCCCCAACGGTGTCCGTAGAGCAGCCCGTGTTGCAACAGAGCGCCCAGGAGATAGTCTTGCCGGGTAATATGCAAGCCTTCACTCTTGCGCCGATCTACGCGCGAACGACCGGCTATGTAAAAGGCTGGTACCACGACATCGGCTCGCACGTCAGCAAAGGCGAACTGCTCGCAGTCATCGAAACCCCGGAACTGGATCAGCAGCTTGCACAAGCCAGGGCAGATCTCGCGACTGCCCAGAGCAACCAGGCATTGGCGAAGACAACCGCCGACCGCTATGCGGATCTGATCGGCAATAATGCGGTCTCGCAACAAGACACCGACAATGCCGTCTCGCAGCTGAAGGCGACGACTACGCAGGTAAACTCTGCGACAGCGAACGTGCACCGGTTGGAAGAACTCCAGTCCTTCGAGCGAGTCGTCGCGCCCTTCGACGGTGTAGTCACAGCGCGCAACATCGACATCGGCCAGTTGATCTCCGCTACCGGCAGCACAACAACCGCAGGAGCCGGCACAATTGTCGGAAACAAGGAAATATTCGACGTCTCCGCAATTGATACCTTGCGCGTCTTCGTCAACGTTCCGCAGATCTATGCGCCCGATGCGAAGAACGGCGTCATCGCGACCCTCACTCTCCCCCAGTACCCGGGCCGCAAGTTTGAAGGCAAGCTGGTGCGAACGTCAAACTCTGTGGATCCCGCATCGCGAACGCTGCTCGCCGAAATTGACGTAAAAAATCCCTCCGGCGAACTTCTTCCCGGCAGCTATACTGAGGTCCATCTCCACACCTCGAGTTCGGCCCCCGCTTTGATCGTCCCGGTAAGCGCACTGATTCTGGAGCCCGATGGTCTGCACGTCGGTACCGTCGACGCAAATGGCATCGCTCACCTGACACGTGTGACCCCGGGCCGAGATTTCGGCACATCAGTCGAAATCCTCAATGGCCTCCAACCAGGGCAGGGAGTCATCGCAAATCCGCCGGACTCATTAACCGACGGTGAGAAGGTTCGTGTCATGAAGCCCAACCACGCAGCGGGAGGAAAGCAATGAAAGCGTACACCCTTCCAGCAGCAGGCGCGCTATTGGCCATGCTGGCGCTTGGTGGATGCAAAGTGGGCCCGAACTACAAAGTCCCCGCCATGCCTGCTCCGCCTGCCTACAGCGACAACGGCCAGAATGGAAACTGGTCGGTCGCCACGCCTGCAGATACCGCCATCCGCGAAGATTGGTGGGCCATCTACCAAAACGCCCAGCTAAACGATCTTGAGCAGCGGTGTGCGAACGCCAACCAGAACATCGCCGCCGCATTCCATGCCTATGAACAGGCGCACGACCTCGTCCGCGAAAACAAAGCATCTCTCTATCCGACCGTCTCAATCGGTGCCGCCGCGACCCGCAATCTCATCTCTGATAACAGGCCGCTCCACGTGCCGGGCACTGCGACCAACTATTGGGATTTTCTGATCCCCGTCAACATCTCCTGGGAGCCCGATTTCTGGGGAGGCATCCGCAGACAGATTGAGTCCAGTGCTGCCAGCGCGCAAGCCACCGCCGCCGATCTCGCCAACATACGTCTAAGCCTGCAGGGAATGTTGGCCGTCACCTACTTTCAAATCCGCGGCCTCGACCTGCAGGCACAGCTTCTCCGGTCGACTATCGACTCCTACCAGCAGTCCCTCGAGCTCACGCAGTTCCGGTTCAAGGGTGGTCTCGCTTCAGACAGCGACGTGGAACAGGCCCGGACCCTGTTGGAACAAACCCGTGCCCAGCTGGTCGACCTCGGCGTACAGCGCGCGCAATTTGAACACGCGATTGCAGTGCTCATCGCAGAGCCCGCCACAAACTTCCACATCGCGGAAGACCCCTTAGTCGGAGATCCACCCAGCGTGCCCACCGGTATTCCCTCCGAACTGCTTCAACGTCGTCCCGACATCGCCGGTGCAGAGCGGCGAGTCGCCTCGGCAAACGCCTTAATCGGTGTTGCCAAGTCAGCCTTCTACCCCAATATCACCCTCGGCGCGAGCGGAGGAGTCGAAAGCACACAGATCAGCCAGCTCTTCAGCGCAGGCAGCGCCGCATGGAGCGCCGGCCCCTCAGCAAACGAGATTCTCTACGATGCAGGCCGCCGGAAGGCGCAGCTCGACCTCGCAGTCGCCCAGCGCGAACAGGCCACTGCTCTCTACCGCCAGCAGGTGCTCTCTGCATTTCGAGATGTCGAGGACCAGCTAGCCGCACTGCGCGTCCTCGAACAGGAGGCAGCGGTAACGGGACGAGCCGTCACCGCAGCGAAACGCAGCACGGAGCTCTCCACCATGCGCTATAAACGCGGCCTCGCTCCATACCTCGAAGTCCTGACCAACCAGACTCTCGAGTTGGCCAACGAGCGGACCGCAGCCTCGCTGGTAACCCAACGCATCGTCGCCAGCGCACAGCTTCAGATAGCGCTCGGCGGAGGATGGAACTCAGCCCAGCTCCCAGCAAACTAGCGGGTGATTCCCAAATTGGGAATCACCCGAAAATAAATTGGGGATCAGTGGCATATTTTCAGCGCCCAAAACTCGACCGTCAATAAGCCACAATTCACCACGATTCCACCACAACTTCACCACAAAAAAACCACCCGCAACCACCCGTTTTTGCCAAAACCCCCTTGCAAAAACACACAAATAGCTCCCCCCACAAAAAAGAATATCTTCACCCGCCCTAGGCCTTCCGCACTTCAATGACCCCGAAAGATTTGGATCAAAAGCCAGAGGTTCAGGCCTGCGATTAGAACTGCGACGGAGTAGCTCAGATATTTCAGCCGAGCGGTATTGACGAACTCGCCCATCCGCTTGCGGTCGCTGGTAAAGGCTACCAATGGGAAGACTGCAAAACTAAGTTGCATGCTGAGAATCACTTGACTCAAGATGAGCAGGTCTGCCGTACCCCGAGCACCGTAGAGGATCACAACGATAACGGTAGGAACGATCGCGACGGACCGCGTGATCAGGCGGCGAAGCCACGGGGCAAGCCGTATATTTAGAAACCCCTCCATCACAACCTGGCCCGCCAGAGTTCCTGTAATCGTGGAATTCTGGCCAGCCGCAAGTAGAGCGACGGCGAACATAGTGCTCGCTCCTGCGACACCGAGCATAGGTGAGAGCAGCTTGTACGCATCCCCGATCTCAGCAACCTCAAAGTGGCCGTTCCTATGGAAGACCGCTGCCGCGACGATCAAAATAGCTGCGTTGACGAACAATGCAATCATCAACGCAGTAGCCGAGTCGATATTCGCGAACCGGATCGCTTCTCGTTTTCCGCTCGGCGTACGTGGGTAATCTCTTGTCTGCACAATTGATGAATGAAGATATAGATTATGCGGCATTACGGTTGCGCCGAGAATACCGATTGCGATATAAAGCATCTCCGGATCGGTAACGATCGCTTTGGACGGAACGAAGAGATTGTGGACGATTGGCAGCCACTCGGGATGCGAGAAAAAGATCTCCATTCCAAAGAGAGCGCTGATTGTGGCGATCAGGGTGATGACCAAAGCCTCAAGATAACGAAACCCACGGTTCTGCAGGAGAAGGAGTAGAAGCACATCCGCTGCGGTGAGCAGAACGCCAAGGATGAGAGGCAGATGAAAGAGCAGTTGCAGCGCAATCGCCGATCCGATCACCTCAGCAAGATCGCAGGCTGCAATCGCAATTTCAGCAAAGAGCCAAAGAGCGATCGCCGTCGGCCGGCTGTATGACTCGCGGCAAGCCTGCGCGAGATCCCGGCCAGTCGCAACCCCAAGCTTGAGCGCCAGGCTCTGCAGCAGTATCGCCATCAGGTTCGACACCATGATGACGAAGAGCAAGGTATAGCCGTAGCGCGATCCGCCGGCAAGATCGGTCGCCCAGTTTCCCGGATCCATATATCCAACAGAAATCAGAAATCCAGGCCCTAGAAAACCGAAAACTCTTCGCCAAAAACTTCGCGATTGGCTCAGCCGGACAGAGGAAAACATCTCCGGCAGAGATGGTCTTCGCTCGAGCTCAATTTCCGATAGAGATGGCATACGCGATCGAAAGCCTCAATACTTAGGCTTAGTATGCCATAAAACCTTAACCAAGGTTTATTTCTTCCTGGTTGCCGAGGTTTCTTTGCCTGTCCTGCGCCGCACCCAGACTCTGCTCGTTGATGCTTCCCCGAGTGTGACCTTGCCATCCGGAGTTCGAACCTGGACCGTATTGTCATAGTTCCGCTCAAGAACACGTATCGCCACCTTTGGGCCGATACCGATCTTATGGAGAAACTCCAGCAGCTTCGCATCTCGCTCGTAAATGCTCGCCACGAAATAGTCTTCTCCTTCGGTGGCTTCCGATAAAGGCACCAACCCCCGGCGCTTGATCTGCGCTGGTGTCTCCGGAAGCACGCGATTTCCATGCGGGCAGTCGCCTTCTTCGCCGAGTTTTTCAATCAACTTGGCTTCAAAAGCGGGTGAGATTGCATGCTCCAGGCGCTCGGCCTCAGCGTGGATCTGGTGCCACTCCATGCCGAACATCTCCGACAACATGCGTTCAACCAGGTGATGCCTGAGAGCCGTGTGATGCGCGGCCTCACGCCCTTTCGTCGTGAGCTTGAGTGCTCCATGCCGGTTTGCATCGATGAACCCGTCCCCCCGCAGACGCTTTACAGCCTTTGTGACTGCAGGCGCAGAAACCTCCAGCCATTGAGCCAAAAGGGCAGGGATGACCGTATGGCCTTCGCTCTCGGCCTCGATAATTGCCTTGAGATAATCTTCTTTCGAGATGGTGATCTCTTGCGACATCTCTGCAAGTTAACCACGGTGAAGAAGATTTGTCGAAGAGAATGAGTAGACAGACGGACCCGCATCAGTTCTCCGAAGTGGAGCGAGTCCCATTGAAGCTCGAAATAGATATTTTTACTTCGCTTGCTGCTCCGCAAGGTTGCCGATAAATGGGAGCTTGTATCGCTCGCCTTTGCTGGCCTTAATCAGCACAATGACCCAGACAATCAGGAATCCGATGCTAAGTAACGGCGCGATGATCCATCCAATGACTGGGATGATCCCAAGGACAAGGTTGACCGCAATCACCGCAATCCCGAGGAAAATGGATTGCCATGAATGGAAGCGGACAAACGAGCTCCGGTTATATGGCTCCATTATCAGAAAGAGAATTGCTGGAATAAAGGTGATGTAGGCGATAGCTCCCGCCGCGTTCTCCGATAGTCCCCCCTGTTGGGCCGGAATTGCGGCTGCAGCGGCGCCGGTCGAAGTCTTTGTACCGCAGTGCGGGCAGAAAGTCGAAGTACTACCTGTCTCGGTATTGCAGGATGGGCAAACCATAGCGTCACTCCTCATGGAAACTCAATTTCGAGCGGCTTTTCGTGCCGGGTCTCTATCGGGAAATCGCGCTACTCATCGTTTAGGAAGAAAATAATTCGCAATATATTTTCCATGCCCCGGACCGGTCACTGCTTCGGCGCTATCTCGGAAGGGGCCGCATCGGCCGGTGGCTGATAGCGTATCATCTTAGGCTCGTCGCCACTAACCCGCAACGCCAGGGCGTGAATAGCCTTCTGCAGAGCCTTACCAAGAGGAGAATCCGGCACCTGCCCGTCGTCTCCCCAGCTTCCCAGCGAAGTATCGGCGTTGCCCGAGACCTTCGTCACATGCTCCTCGCCTGTGACCCGGATGCTATCCAGCTTTTTGCCGGTGACTGAACTATACAGATCCGCCTGCAGCTCAACGGTTGCCTTCGCTGAATGACTGGATCCACCGAGCGTCTGCCCGAAGACACTAGGCCCCTGCGCAGAGTGATCCGACTCCTGCGTCTCCGCAGAGAGTACCGTAGCTAGAACGACCACATCATTTTTGTGGTCACGTGCCAGGCTCACAGCTTGTTCGGAGTCGAGATCGCTTCCTGAACCGTCCTCCGGTTTGATGAAGCGGACCTCGAGGTCCGATCCGTGCGCCAACTCGGACTGCAGCAGCCGGGCGATTGCCGTACCCTTATCCCCAAGATTGCCCGTGGCGTCGATAAACGGCAGCACACCAACCTTGTATTGATACTTCAGCGTTGCAAGATTGGAGCCAGCAGAGGTCTGTGCGACAACCACACCTGCGGATAACGCAAACAGAATCGTCAGTTCGCCGATCGTCCTTCGCATCACATTCTCCTTATTTTTCCGAGATACTGAGAGGCTCCGTAACCTTGTACGCATTCCAGTAGTACTCATACTCGTGCCAAACCTGGACACCATTCCGGTGCTCACCCTTTTTGTAATAGGTCGCGAACGGAGTCGCCGAGTCCACGTAGGTTGTCACCAACTCGTCATGCGGCGTGCACGGCGCGGCAGGATTTGCGCCAGCCGTCGCCTTGTTCCCGCCAGCCGCAGATTTCACTGGACAAGTAACGGACTTCCGCTCCAACTGCTTCACCTTCCCTGACTTCGAAAGATCGGCGCCGTCGTTGTCGATAAATGGGCTCCAGGTAGGGAACTGCTGCTTCGTCGTCACCATGTTCACCGTGTACTGGACGGTGAGATTGGGATCCCCACCATAGACGTCTCCGTCTTTGCGCAACACCAACTTGTTCCCATCAACGTAGCCCTTGATCTTGAACCTGCGCGACTCCGGCCCCTTCTCAAGCCCCTTGTAGTCGTACTGTACCTTCGTCACGCCGGGAGCGTTCATCAAAACATTCACCGCAGCATCAGAGTTCATCGTCTTGACGCTGTTCAGCAGATCATTCCAACTAGACATCAGGGTCTCCGCGGTAGGAGTATTGAAGGAATTGCCCGCGGTCCGTGTCGAAGGAATACCAGCGCACTCGTCTTTGCCCGGCTGCTCCTGAATATCGAATACATTCAGAGTCTTGAGGGTCTTCTCCTTCAGCGCGTCAGCCGCCGCATCGACCGCCTCTCCAGCAACTGTCGTGTAGAGGTAGTTCGCATCGTGATTCCAGAAGTTGGGATCCTTTTCCTGCAGTTTCTTCCACGCATCCTTGGCAATATCTTTTGCCTGACCTGCAACGGCATTCGCAAGTTTCGTACTTGTGCTTAAGACCTCTCCCGGTTCCGTTAGTGGAGGCCCACCCAGCAGATCCTCACAGCTCAGTCCTCCCACGATGCTTACCGGCGCGCCTTTGCTGCATCGCTCGTACCAGACTGAAGCCGCAAGATCCCCCGTATCCTCTGCGTTATGCCCCATATTCCGCCACGGCGAAGCATTTGTCTGCTTCACGCCAAATTGCGAATCCGAATCGGCATTCTTAAACGCCTTCCACGAATCGATCTTGTCCTTCGCTTCCGACGCTTCGATCTGGCTCTTTGTTCCGAAGATGTCGTTGATGTCCGTCGCATACTGACGCATCTTGCTCAACGCGCTGTTAAAGTTCTTCAATTCGTCGATCGCCATATTGATTTGCTCTGCCGCGCGATACACACCGCAAAGGTTTGGATCGAGGTCGTATGTCACCTCGCCGTTCCCTACCACTTGCCCCTTCGCATCCACCGTAAAATCGAACCGCGTCAGATGTCGCACCGTTAGCGTCATCACGCTATTCTTTTCGTTCGGATGTCCATTCCAATCGCCGGAGCGAAAGCGAACTTCCCATGCCCATCCGATTCCGACCCAGTCGCCAACATAAGGTGCAACGGGACTGGTCTGCCATTGATCCGGTGAAGGAGCCGATTTATTTGGTGATGGGTTCGTTCCATTCTTTCCGGGCCCATCACCGTGACCAGGATCGTTTCCGCCGCTGCGATCGGACCCTCCCGGATCATCGTGGCTGTTGGTTCCGCTTTGTCCCTCGCTGCCCGATGTGTCCCCGCCACTCTGGCCTGGATGAACTCCTTGGCCACTCGCGCCCGACCCATGACCGGAGCCGGAACTTCCGCTGTTTGCGCCGGAGCCAGTTTTTCCAGTCCCGCCACTTCCTCCAGACCCGCCGCCCGGGGGGGTAGGAGGCGGAGGGTTAACCTGCGACCCGGAACTGCCGCCTGTCGGAACGCAACTCCACAACGAGGAACCAGCAGCATCGGAAAAAAGCTGAAATGGCATCCGCAATGTGCTGACCTGCAAACTCCACGCTCCATGCCCCGATTTACCGACACCTGGCAAGGAGATCGTCATCACGTTGCCCGACGCCGAATAGGTTCCGGTGTCCTGCACCTGAACCGAGCCCGAACCCGAGAAGGAGACGGTGCCCCGCCCATCGAACGTAAGCGAGATAGACGTCCCCGAATCGGCTGTTGATCCGCCAGAATCTGAAATAAACCGGCAAGGCGTCGTTGGCACGCTCTGAGCACCCAGAGCACGAGTGAATAGAAGCGCAACGGCAGTCATGCCAATTCGTATCAGGCCAGGTGTTAAGAGCGCGCGATCCATTAAATTCCTATTGGTCGGTACCCGCCATCTGCTTGAGGATTACCGTCAAGTGATCATGGTTGCGCTTGACGTAGTCGAGGTTCGCTGGTGAAACACCCTGAACCGTACCTACCTTCTGCCCTTCACGTTCCATGTCCACAGCGGCCATGGCAGTCACAAGAACCAGCATCGTTTCAAAATACTGCCGCGCGGTTATGCCCTTGCTAATCAGGATTGCCTGAAACTGAGGCTTCGACGACATGTGCGCAGCCATATCGCTGATCGTAATGTCGGATGCCTTCTTCTTCTCATCGTCCTTATCATCAGGATCCTTAGCCTCGGGGTGCGCCTTGCCCCAATCGACAAACGCCATGGTCGCGCTTCGGTACCGCTCAACAAGGTCGTCGGTTAGCCGGAATGCCTGCAGTTCACGGGAATCGGCATCGTTGTAGACCTGCATCTGCGAGACACCCGCAGGCACTCTACCCAACATCAGAACCGCCAAAGCCAGGGCGGGAATGAAATATCGTTTCATCTTGAGCTCCTTTTTCGGTCTACTGCTCGGTACCTACCAGCTGAACCGCATCGATTTCGTTGTAGCCAGAGATCACATTTGTTGCGAGCGTGATGCGGACGTGATTGCTCTTATAGGCGGTCTTGGGAAAATTCAGGACAAAGTAGTTGAGACCTGTTGTGGGATCCGTCCCAGTCCACAGCGTGTGAGCCTTACCCTGATCGTCATATAGATCGACCTTTGCAATCGCACCCGCTCCTGCGCTCTCACGCATTCGGAGCGCCGTTACAAACACCGGCCTGGAATATGTCAAATCCAGCCACTCCAACCCTGCGTCTGGATTCTTCGCGGTCCAGGCGTTGCCGTTGTCACCCTCCGTCTCTACATTTGGCGCACCAGTGGCCTGAAACGGTGAATAGTCATCATGTCCGGAAGCATCGTTATAGGAGGACGATGACGATGCTGTGACTGCCCATTGTCCATTGGGTTCCTTGGCGATGGCGTCCTGTTTCATCGCCCAATCTGCACCCTTCAACCCTGAAGTCGTTTCTATAGTAAGCCCGGCTGTCGAGGCGGGCGCCGAGGTCGGCAAAGCCATAGGAGCCGCCGCTGCGGAGTTAGGCGCGGGGCTCGCCACAGCCTGCGTCGTTACCGCAGCTTTTTTGCAGCCAACTGCCGTCAACAGCACGGGCAGCACAATCAGCGTGAATGTTTTGCAAGGTATTCTCACGGGTTCACCCTCTCCATGGCAGGCCGATGCCAAAAAACCTGCCTTGTATCTCGTCTTCGAACACGTATTCGCCCACCGGAGAATCCCGGAATAAAGATTTCAAACAAAAATAGGCAACGTGTCTCCGCCCCCACTAACCGTGGTTCCTGAGAAGGTAAACTGTTGTCTTATTGCTATGAGCCACTGGGATTTTTGTTCCCTGAGAGAGCGATCCTCTGAACGGAGAAATTGCAACGCATGAAGACTCGCTGTCGCCTGAAAAACTTAGTCATCACCCTTGCCTTTGGGCTGTCCTCGGCAATATTCCTTCATGCAGCCGACAAATCGGAGATTGAGCGCTGGAAACGGGAAGCAGCCAACGTCACCATCACCCGAGACGACTGGGGAATCGCCCATATTCATGGCAAAACCGACGCGGACGCCGTCTTCGGCACTGAATACGCTCAGGCTGAAGACGACTTCGACCGCGTCGAAACCAACTACATCAACGCCATGGGCCGCCTGGCAGAGACCGAGGGTGAATCCAAGATCTACCTTGACCTCCGTATGAAGCTCTTCATCGACCCGGCCGTCCTGAAAACCCAATATGATGCCAGCCCGGCATGGCTAAAGTCCTTGATGGACTCCTTCGCAGATGGTCTCAACTTCTACCTCTACAAGCACCCCGAGGTGAAACCCAGGGTCATCGATCACTTTGAACCGTGGATGGCACTTTCCTTCACCGAAGGCAGCATCGGCGGCGATATCGAGCGTGTCAACCTCGACCAGCTCAAAGCCTTCTATAGCAAATCCCCTACCGTCCAGGCCCGCAATCGCACTGCTCCCGAAGTTCAGCTCGCATACATCCACGATGCAGACCCTCCCGAGCCGACCGGCTCCAACGGGATGGCGATCGCTCCCTCAAACACGGCCAACCATCACTCTCTGCTGCTCATCAACCCTCATACCTCCTTCTTCTTCCGCTCTGAGCTCCAGATGGCCAGCGACCAGGGTCTCAACGCCTACGGTGCTGTGACCTGGGGCCAGTTCTTCGTCTATCAGGGCTTCAACGACCACGTCGGATGGATGCACACCTCAAGCGGCGTCGACGCCGTGGATGAGTTTCTCGAATCGGTGACGAAAAAATCCGACAGCTTCTCCTATAAATATGGCAGCGAAGAGCGACACCTCACCGTCAAACAAATCACAGTTCCTTACGCCACAGATCACGGCATGGCCGAAAAGAAATTCACCGTCTACTTCACGCATCACGGCCCCATCATCCGCGAGCAAAACGGCAAATGGGTAAGCATCAGCCTTATGCAGAAGCCCGTCGAGGCTCTCACCCAGTCCTATATCCGCACGAAGGCTAAAGGCTACAAATCCTTCCGCGAAACCCTGGAACTGAGGGCGAACTCCTCAAATAACACCATCTTCGCCGACGACCACGGGGATATCGCATACTTCCACGGCAATTTCATCCCACGCCGCGACACCAGCTTCGATTTCACCCGCCCCGTCGACGGCAGCAATCCCGCAACCGATTGGAAAGGGCTCCTCACCGTCGACGAACTCCCACAATTGCTAAACCCCAAAAGCGGTTGGCTCTATAACAGCAACAACTGGCCGTGGTCCGGTGCCGGCGAGAGCAGTCTGCGCAAGCAGGACTACCCGGCCTATGTTGAATCCGGCACAGAGTCCGCCCGTGGCCTCCACGCTATCCGCGTCCTGCAAAACAAAAAAAACTTCACCCTCGATTCGTTGATTGCAGCCGCCTACGACAGCTATCTTCCCTGGTTCGAAAAGCCAATCCCCGCGTTGCTCAAGGCATGGGACGATGCTCCAGTCTCCGACCCTCTGAAAACGAAACTCGCCGGTCAAATCGCCCTCCTCCGCACATGGGACTATCGCTGGGGCGTAACCTCCGTCCCGACGTCCCTCGCCGTCTTCTGGGGCGAAGACATCCGCCATCACACCGCGGAAGACGCACGCAAAGGCGGCATCTCAGTCGAAGAATTCGTCGGCACCAAAGCATCAGCCCAGATCCTGCTGCAATCCCTGGCCGCAGCCTCTGACCGTCTCACTGCCGACTTCGGAGCATGGAAAACGCCTTGGGGCGACATCAATCGCTTCCAGCGCCTCAACGGAGACGTCGTCCAACCCTTCAACGACGCTGCCCCAAGCATTCCTGTTGGTTTCACCTCATCGCTCTGGGGATCCCTCGCCTCGTTCGGAGCGCGCCCCTATCCCGGAACGAAGAAGTGGTATGGCACCAGCGGAAACAGTTTCGTCGCCGTCGTCGAGTTCGGTGATAAAGTCCGCGCAAAGGCTGTCTCTGCCGGCGGAGAAAGTGGCAACCCGTCATCCCCATACTTTAACGATCAGGCCAAACGATACAGCACCGGCGATCTTCGCGAAGTCTACTTCTATCCCTCCGATCTCAACAGTCACATCAAGCGCGAGTATCACCCAGGAAGCTAACTTCTATTAATGAGCAACGGCCAACCCTCAACACGATCCCTCAACCTCCAGGGCATCGGCAGCCGCAAGCTTCAAATCGTATCTACTCTGCTGGCGACTCTTCTCGCCTGCATCGTGCTCCTCACTCTGCTCGGCCACAAGCCGCTGACTAACTGGGACGAGGGTATCTATGCCGAAATCTCGCGCGAGATGCTCTCCTCCAACCCCCTCATCCCCCACTGGAACTATCGGCCCTGGTTCGAAAAACCCCCCCTCATGCCATGGATTACCGCGATCTTCTTCCGGTTCTTCGGCATTAATGAGTTCTGGGCACGCGCTGGTTCAGCCCTCTCGGGAGTGGCTATCGTTGCTCTCCTTCATTCGTGGCTCATGAGCAGGCGTGACGCGCTCGCCGCATGGCTCAGTACTTTGATTCTCCTCAGCACATTCGGTTTTCTTCATGTCTGCCGGGTCGGAGAGATGGACGCCTTGCTCTCACTCGGCTGTTGCCTCGCGCTCTGCGGCCTCACAGCGATTCAGGACGGCAGACTCAATGGCTGGTACCTGTTCTGGGCCGGTTTAGCGGTCTCCCTCATGACCAAAGGCGCAGCCTGTATCGTCCTTGTCCTCACCGCAGCCCTCTTCGCCGCGTTCGAGCGTTGGAATCCAAAACGTCTGGGCAAGAACTTCTGGCTGGGCCTCTCGCTCTTCCTGCTCGCCGTCCTACCTTGGCACATCTACATGGCCGATCGTTTTGGTGACAGCTTTCTCTCCGAGTATCTCGGCTTTCACGTAGTAGCCCGCGCAACCCATCAGATTGAAGACCACATCACGTACTGGTGGTACTACTTCTGGGTCCTCCTCATCTCGGCAGCACCCTTCGCTCTCCTCTATCCTTTAGCAATCATCGACTCCTTCCGCCGCAAACAACTCCGCGCATGGTCGATCTTCGCCTTGGTTGTCGTCGGCTTCTTCACTGTGATCCAGACTCGTCTTCCGCACTACATCGCTCCGGCATATCCCGCATTTGCGATCGTCACATCCATTTTCCTCGCAGATCGACTAAGAGCGCTCGAGCAAAAACACAAGCAGTCACCGACATCGTTCTGGATCAAAGCTACTCTTCTGATCACAGCGGCTTGCCTCGTCAGCGCCCTGCTCACCGGCGGCCCCCGCCGAAAACTTCATCAAGCCAAAGTAGGCCCCGACACGGTCTCCGCCGAGAAGGAGTCCATTGAACTCCTGCGCGAGGTTTTTTACCCACCGCAAACTGTTGAGGGTTCGCTCCTTGTCTGGTGGGAGGGGAATGCCCGTTCCATCGCTACCAGCGTCTTCTACTCCAGGCGACCCGTGCAACAGATCCAGCTTCAACCGTCGTCCTCCCAACCCGCGACCGACAAATATCTCTTTCAACCAGTCCCTCTTGACGATGCCCTCGCCTCCGGCCCGCATATGATCCTGCTCGATCGTTATCTCGTTCCGCAGATTCCATCCGAATTTTCCTATCACCCGATTCTCTCCGGACGATCCATGGAGGTCGGTGTCATTGCGCGCCGCTGAATCTCTCATGAGTCTTTCTCGCCGTAGGTTCCGTCTAGGACAATAATTTCGTGATAGAAAGAGTGTCCGAAGACAGCCGTCGCTTCGAATTTCTCAAGTGGCCAAACTCAATGGAACTGGCTCAGGTACCTGCCTCAAACAGCCCATTTTTTGAATATGTGAACAATTGACAATTGTCCGTCGTGTAGAATCCACGAGACCTATAAAGCATGATTAAGCTAGCGAAAATCCCAAACCTCACAGAGCTTACCTATCGGAGCATTAAGCAGAATCTTCTCGATGGGACCTTCGACGAACTCTCTCGGCTTACTGAGGAATCTCTTGCGACTCAACTCGGCATCAGCAAATCGCCCGTGCGCGAAGCGTTGAACCGGCTCGAAGCAGAGGGTCTTGTCTCAATCGAACCACGCCGCGGCGCTTACGTCCGCCAGTTCTCTTCCAAGGAGATACGCGACCTGTACGAACTTCGCGAGATCCTCGAGGTTCATGCCATCGATGCCGCCAACATCACCCCAAAGCTCCTGACCGATCTCGCTTCCAGCATCAACCGCACAAAGAAGTTCCTTAAGGAAGGCAATAAGCTCGAGCACATCGAGGAGGACATGCGTTTTCACGCCATGATTGCTGCCGCAACCGGCAACGAAGAGCTTTGCCGGACTCTCGAAAATGTTCAGCAAAAAGCACTCCTCTGCCGCTCCAAATCCTACGAACTCTCGGCGACAACCGCGCCCGTCGCACACATGAAGATCTATCAGGCTCTTAAGAAAGACTCGAAAAAAGAGGCACGTCTCGCAATGCGGGAGCACATCGTCTTCGTGCGCGAAAGGCTTCTGGCTTCCTTCAAGACTTCAAACTAGCCTGGCCGCGACGCCGGTTATCTCGTACATGGGGCCTTTCTCACGCTAAAAAAGACTGGTCATTTGCCTAGAGATACACGCTGCCGCCAAATTCTCCTGGCACGCGTTCGCCTTTAAGTCCTTGATTCTTCAATCCGCGGACTTCGCAACCAGATATCCATAGCACTGACCAGCCGGCAGGTCCTGTTCGGAACACGAAAAGCAAATTAATTTCCCACTTGCATCTCAGTACAGTTGTCTATACTATTTGGCACACCAAGAAAGCTGACCTTCTTTTGAAGTTCTGAGCGCGGGGCCCCCAGAAAACGCTTCGGGGGGCCAGCATTGAGTGGTTCAAGATGCACGCAGACCTGGAGCTAGAGAGCAACTCCGCTTCAGGCAACGACAGTACACCGCGAACGAAGTCATCCCCTGAAAAACGGACGCTCGCAAATCAGCAGGTTTGCAAAAAATTGGATCGGAGGCTACCAATGAAAGCACGCATCGCTCTTAGTGGTTTGTTCTTGTTCCTCGTATGCTCCGTCGCCTTCGGGCAGGACATCAGCGCGAAAATCACCGGCACCGTAACCGACGCCTCCGGAGCCGTCATCTCTGGAGCAAACGTAACCGCGACCGAATCCTCCCGAGGCACCGTCTATCCAACGCAGACAAACTCTGCCGGCGTCTACTATCTTTCGCCGCTTCCTATCGGCGATTACGTCCTGAAGATCACGGCCTCTGGCTTCTCTTCGGTGGAACACCCGGCGATCACTCTGGCAATGAACCAGACCGCACGCGTCGACGTTGCAATGACCGTCGGCCAGGCATCGCAGACCGTCGAGGTCTCGAGCAGGGCGCCGCTGTTGCAGACCGATGAAACCTTTCTCGGTACGGTTCTCGATGCCCGCGCCAACACGACGCTCCCGCTCGCAACCCGCAACTACAACCAGCTAACTCTGCTCTCGCCGGGCGCCGTAAGCCTCAATCCGGGCGCGTTCACTGGTCCGCAGGCCAGTTTTCAGGTAGGCCGTCCCTACATCAACGGCAACCGCGAGCAGACCAACAACTACATCCTCGACGGGATGGACAACAACCAGATCGACAACAACGATGTCGCCTTCGCTCCTAGCGTCGACGCCATTCAAGAGTTCAACCTCATCTCGCAAAATGCCCCAGCCTCCTATGGCAATTATCTTGGCGGCATCATCAGCGTCACGTTGAAATCCGGAACGAATCAGTTCCACGGCGATGTCTTCGAGTTCATCCGCAACGACGCCCTCAACGCCAACAGGTGGCAAAACGGCCTTACCAAGGGACAGCCATATATTCCCGGCGTTAATAACCCCGACGGAACAGGACTCAAGCCGATCCTTCGTTGGAACGAATTTGGCGGCTCCGTCGGCGGACCCATCATCAAAGACAAACTCTTCTTCTTCGCCGATTATCAAGGCTCGCGTTACGACCAGCCGGCAACTTCAACGCCGTATACCGTTTTTACCACCGCCGAACGCCAGGGCAACTTTGGCGGCATTTGTACGGCCGGATTCAACACGCTGGGAGTCTGCAACAATCTCGCGCAGCAACTCTATAATCCGTTTTCGGCATCTACGCCGACGGGGCGCAAGCCGTTCCTCAACAACATCATCAACATCCCTTTGAGCTCAGCGGCTTCCAAGATTCTCAATTCTTCCTATTATCCCGGCCCAATCAATAACCTCACGACCGGCAATCAGGTCAACGTTACCCACTCCTACACCAACAGCGATCAGGGAGATCTCAAGATCGACTGGGTCGCAAGCCAGAAGGATCACATCTACGCCCGCTACTCCCAGCAGCACCTCACCAATCCAACTACCAACAGCCAACTGCTCACCGGTAACTCGGACAACGAATTCCCGCTCTACAACGGAGTGCTTGACTACGCCCACACCTTCAACCCCGCAGTGGTGAACTCCTTGCGTTTCGGAGGCAGCTATTTCCCTGTAACCGAGGGCTACACCAACCCAACCGGACAGAACCTTCCCACGTTGTTTGGCATCGCTGGAACCGCTGCGAACCAGACCTTCCTGCCCCTGATGAGTTTCTCAGGTGCCAGCTATGGCCCGATGTTCGGCAACAACAATCTCGTATCTCAGTTCCATGACACCGTCATCCAGGTCGAAGACAACGTAACCGTTGTTCATGGGAAGCACACCATCGCAACCGGCTTCGAGTTCTACAACTACCGCACCAACGTTCTCTACGTCGGCAACTCCGGGCTTGCAGGTCAGTTCATCTACAACGGCTCCTTCACGAGCAACCCGTCAATAGGTTCGGCAGGAACCTCCACCATTCCAAGCACCATCCCCACCGGTTGGGCAGAAGCCGACTTCCTCCTCGGCCTCCCTGAAAACGTCGGCCTCGGCTCCGGCGGCGGCCGCAGCCTGCGCAACAGCCTCTACTCGGCCTACGTTCAGGACAACTGGCACCTCCGTTCCAACATCACCCTCAATATCGGTCTCCGGTACGAAGTCGTCACTCCACGCGCGGAGGCCCACAACCAGGCAACCAACTACAACCTTCAAACAGGAGCCGTCGAGATCTCCGGCATGAACGGCAACTCGAAAGCTCTCTACAACCAGTACAACGGCCCAACCAACTTCCAGCCGCGCATAGGCTTCTCCTGGCAGCCGGAAATTGATAAGGCCATGGTCATTCGCGGTGCCTACGGCATCTCGAACTTCACCGAGAGCACCGGCACCGGCAATCTCCTCATCCAGAATCCTCCCTTCGCCATTCCGCTCAACGTAACCTACGCGGGAGGCACGCAAGCCCTCCCCACCACCACGCTCGATCAGGGATTCTCCAGCTTCCCTGCATCGGGTTGCACCATCGCAACCGCCATCGCACAGTCGCCACTCTGCTTCTCAGGAACCGGCATCCATGCCTTCACCCCTAACGACATTCGTCCTGCAGTGTCGCAGCAATACAGCTTCACCATCCAGCATCAGCTTGGCAACTCCTCTACCTTCCAGATCAGCTACGTCGGTCAGACGACAGACCACCTGATGACCATAGCCCTCATCAACCAGAAGGTCCTTCAGGCGAACGGCACCATCGCTCCCAGTCCCTTCCTGAACCCCACACTCCAGTCGTTGATCGGCCAGGCCCGCCTCACCGCATCCAGTGGTTACTCCAACTACAACTCGCTGCAGACTAACTTCCAGCAGCGTCTCAACCACGGTCTCGAGTTCCAGGCCAACTACACCTGGTCCAAGTGCATGGGCAACTCCTCCGGATTCTATGCGCAGTACGGAGACACCAACGCCAACCTCACGCAGGCTGGCAACAATCACTTCTTCTTCCAGAATACCTACAACCCCAGCGCCGACTATGGCCGATGCGATCAGAACGTGACGAACTCCTTCAACGGATTCGTAACCTACGATCTTCCCTTCGGGCGTGGGCGCCAGTTCGGATCCAACATGAACCGCGCCGAAGACCTCATCGTCGGCGGCTGGCAGGTCAACTCCATCCTGCAGTTCCACGATGGCTTCCCCATTACCGCACAGGCCAACGACAACTCCGGAACCACCTCCGGCTTCCCCCGCGCGAACTGCAACGGCTCGCCGGTCGAAACTCCCAAGCATCCTTCGAGCATTCCAGGCAGCCCCGGCTACGTGTGGTTCAGCTCAAGCTCCGTATCGCAACCCACCTCGGGATTCGGCAACTGCCAAGTCGGCAGCTTCACCGGCCCGGGGCTCCAGGCAATCGACTTCAGCGTCTTCAAGAGCTTCACCATCGTCGAGCATCAGAGCCTGCAGTTCCGCGCTGAAGCCATCAACGTTCTCAACCACCCCATCCTCGTAGCGCCGAACTCCTCCATCGGCAACACCTTCGGCCTCGTCAACAACGCACAAGGAGAGCGTCAGCTTCAATTCGCACTGAAGTACCTCTTCTAACCATTACATCTTCCGTGAGGCAAGGGAGCATCAATTCGGACCGCACACCCCCTTGCCTTTCTTTTTTGGCTACCTCTATCTCAAGTCGCAATCCGAGGGCGCCCAATCGGTAAGCGATAATAACTCTGTGCCTGACCTCACGCCGTCTCCGTCCGACGAGTACAAGCAGCGCCAGCAAGCCCGCCAGGCCAGAGTCGCCTGCTTCGAAAAACTTCATCGCCGCTTCGGAACCCTCCGACTCCTCATCGTTGTCGCAACGGCAATTGCCGCCTGGTTCTCTCTTCATCGCGACGCCTTCTCACCATCGTGGCTTCTCGCAGCTCTCGTATTTTTTCTCGCAATTGCAATTCTCCACGCAAGAGTTCTACGCGACCGCACCTGCGCCGAGCGAGCCGTGCTCTTCTACCAGAACGGTCTCGCCCGAATTGAAGATCGCTGGATAGGAACCGGCCAGACAGGCGAACGCATCGACGCTCACTCCAGCCTCTACGCCACCGACCTCGATCTCTTCGGCCGCGGCAGTCTCTTCGAACTCCTCTCGCTCGCTCGCACCCGCATGGGAGAAGACACTCTCGCCAACTGGCTCCTCGCCCCATCGCCCGTAGCCCAACTTACCCAGCGCCACGCCGCCATCGCCGAACTCCGCACCCATCTCGACCTCAGAGAAGACATCGCTATCCTCGGCGAAGACCTCAAGGTCGGCATTCATCCCGAAGCGCTTACGCAATGGGCCGAAGCCCCCAGACAACTCGCCCATCCCTGGCTGCGCTGGGTCTCTCTTGTTCTCGCGCTCTTAGCCATCGCAGCGGCCATCGTCTGGGCAGAGCTAGGAACGAAAGCCCCCTTCTTCGCCATCATCATCATCGAGACCATCATCACATCATTCCTGCGCAAGCAAGCCGCATCGATCCTTCACTCTACCGACCACGCCCTCGAAGATCTGCAGCTTCTCTCATCTCTGCTCGCTCGCATCGAACGAGAACACTTTGAATCGCCCCGCCTCCAGGCTCTCGAAGCCGAACTATCCTCGCACCACCTCAACGCCTCCCGCGCCATAGCCCGCCTGCGCACCATCGTCGAATACATCCGTTCGCTCGACAACCCCATCATGCGGGCCTTGAACATCCCGCTCCTCTATGCCGTCCAGGTTGCCTATTCAGCAGAGGGCTGGCGCGTCGCCCACGGCGGCGATGTGCGTTCGTGGCTCCGCGCAACCGGCGAACTCGAAGCCCTTCTCTCCCTCTCTGCCTACAGCTACGAGCATCCCTCCGATCCTTTCCCACAATTCGTCGCAGGGCCGCCCTCCTTCATCGCAGCCCAAATCGGCCACCCACTCCTCCCCGCCATCCAATGCGTCCGCAACGACGTCGATCTCTCCGGCGATACCCGCGTCCTGCTCGTCAGCGGCTCCAATATGTCTGGCAAAAGCACTCTCCTCCGTGCTATCGGCATCAACACCGTGCTTGCCATGGCCGGAGCTCCCGTGCGAGCCCAGCAATTGCAACTCGTTACGTTACAAATAGGAGCAAGCATCCTAATCAACGATTCCCTCCAAGAGGGCAGCTCACGTTTCTACGCCGAGATTACCCGCCTCCGACAAATCTGCGACCTGGCAGAAAGAAACCCTCCTGTTCTCTTCCTTCTCGACGAGCTCCTTCAGGGCACCAACTCCAGAGACCGCCTCATCGGAGCCGAAGGCGTAGTCCGCGCCCTCCTCGCAAGCGGAGCCATCGGCCTCATCAGCACGCATGACCTCGCACTCACCAACATCGGAGAGCAACAGGACCATCGCCTCCACAACGTTCATCTCCAGGACACAATCGCCAACGGCAAAATGAAGTTCGACTTCAAACTTCAGGACGGTGTCGTCACGAAAAGCAACGGCATAGAACTGATGCGTCTCATTGGCCTGAAAGTCTGATCTCTCAAAACTCCGTAGTCAGGCGCGTTGACTTACTGAATGATCATTCAGTATCCTTCTCCCGTCACAGAAACCTCTGGATACAGCACATGAAAGAACCGCTGTTAGCAGAGAACATTTAGCTAAGAAAATCAAACCCGGCCACGCCCGGCTACAGTCAAAATAGAATCATCCAGGATGGAGCAGGGAAGAGAATGCGGATTTTGACCTACATTCGCCATGTGCTTGATGCGGAAGAGAGTGTCCAAGTCGCCAACAACACCGTCGCTCTCGAAAACAGCAAGCTCGTCATGGACACCATGGACGAGTACGGCGTCGAAGAAGCTCTTCGTCTCCGCGAAGCCGGAACCGAAGCCGAAATCATCGCCGTCGCCGTAGGCCCCGCCCGTGTTCAGGAGGCGCTCCGCACCGCACTGGCTATGGGTGTCGACCGCGCCATTCACGTCGAGACCGACACTCGTCTCGACGCCATCGCACTCAGCAAAGTCCTCGCGCAACTCGCCCAGCAAGAAGAAGCCACCCTCATCTTCTCCGGAGGGCAACAGGCCGACTGGGACAGCCATGCCCTCGCCGCGGCCACAGCCGAGCGTCTCAACTGGCCGCAAGCCACCTGGACCAGTGCCCTCGAGCTCAAAGGCACCACTCTCACCGGCAAACACGACGTCGACGAGGGCAGCGAAACCTTCACCCTCGAGCTCCCCGCCGTCGTCACCACTCAGCAGGGCCTCAACGAACCCCGCTATCCCACTCTCCCCAACATAATGAAGTCGAAGAAAAAAGAACTCCGCAAAGAATCTCTCGATCAATTCAACGTCGCCCCAAAGCTCAACTTCGTCAAGGCTGAGATTCAAGTCAAAAATCGCCTGAACAAGATCCTCGATGGCAAGGACGCACCTGCCGCCGCCGCGCAACTCATCGACCTCCTCCGCAACGAAGCAAAGGTAATCGCATGATTCTCGTCGTCGTCGAGTACGCCAACGGCAAAGTCAGCAAAAGGACCTGGGAGATGGTCACCGCGGCCCGCGAGCTCGCCCAGCAAAAAGGGGGGAACACCTCGGTCACCGCGCTCATCCTCGGCAGCAACGTCGCCTCCGTGGCCGCAGAGATCGCCCGCGCCGCTGATCAGGTCCTCGTAGCCGACCTCCCCGCGCTCGCCCACTACGACTCCGAACCTTGGTCCGCGGCCGTGGCCCAGATCGCCACGGAAGGCGAAGCCTCTGTCGTCCTCATCGGCGGCAGCCGCAGCGGTCGCGAGTACAGCCCGCGCGTAGCCGTCAAACTCGATGCCCCACTCCTCGAAGACGTCATCAGCCTCAAAGCCACCGGTGGCACACTCGCCGCCCAGCGTTACACCTTCCTCGCGCGCGTCACCGAAACTATCGAAGCCTCCGGCCCCGTCGCGGTCGTCACCATCAAGCCCGGCGCCTTCTCACCCGCAACGCTACGCGCAGAAGCAGCCGAGCAGTTCGACGTCGACCTCAACCTCCCCACTCCACGCCTCAAAGTCACCGGCAAAACGGCCGAGCGCAGCTCCCGCGTCTCTCTCGTCGAAGCCGAAATCGTCGTCTCCGGTGGCCGCGGCGTAGGCAGCGCAGAAGGCTTCACCCAATACGTGGAAGCTCTCGCCGACCATCTCGGCGCAGCCGTCGGCGCAACCCGCGCAATCGTCGACGCCGGCTGGCGCCCCTACTCCGAACAGGTCGGTCAAACCGGCAAGACCGTCCAGCCCAAGCTCTACATCGCCATCGGAATCTCCGGAGCTGTCCAGCATCTCTCTGGCATGAACAAGAGCAAGACAATCGTCGCCATCAATCGCGACGCCGATGCCCCCATCTTCAAGATCGCCGACTACGGCATCGTAGGCGACGTTCCTCAGGTGATCCCCGCCATCCTCGCCGAACTCAAAAAATAATCGCAGACGACAAGTAAGATGGAAGACCCGAAGAATTAATGTGACGGTGCCGGCTCAATGCTTCCACTTACTCAAAAGATCGCCTTCTTTCTCTTCGCGCTAATCACTCTCGCGCTCGCATTCGAAGGCTTCTATCGCCTCTATCTCCGCATCCACCGCGGCACGCTGGATCCCGAACCCCGCTTCAACCACCTCCCTCGCCGTCTCGCCTACGCCCTCACCACAACCCTTCTGCAAACCCGCACCTTCAAAAGGCGCCCAACCATCGGCATCTTCCACTCCTTCATCTTCTACGGCTTCGTATTCTACGGCCTCGTCAACTTAGTCGACGCCATCGAAGGCTACTTCCCGTTTTCCATCTCTTCTTCCAACCCAATCGGCGCAACCTACAACCTGTTAGCCGACATCTTCAGCTTCCTCGTGCTCATCGGAGTCATCGCGCTCATCATCCGCCGCTTCGTCCTTCCTAGCCGCCGCGACTTCCGTTTCAACTCTCGCACTCTCCTCCACAAAGACGTCCAGCACGCCAAAATCACCCGCGACTCTCTCATCGTCTCCACCTTCATCCTCTTCCACGTAGGCAGCCGAGCCATCGGCGCAGGAGCGAAGCTCGCCGCCGAAGGCCCAGACAAGCTCCAACCCTTCGCCACCGCCCTCTCGCATCTCTTCACCCCCGCCAGTGCCGAAGCCCTCCGCATCTTCGGCTATTGGGGAGCGCTCGCTTCCGTCTTCGCCTTCCTCGCCTACTTCCCCTACACCAAACACATTCACATCTTCATGGCTCCGGCAAAATACTTCGTCGCCCGCGAGCCCAACTCCGGCACTCTCCCGCCAGTAGCACTCAACTTTGAAGCCGAAACAGAATCCGAACCAAAAATCGGCGCCAACAAACTCGAAGACCTCTCCTGGCCGCGTCTCCTCGACGCCTACGCCTGCATCCAGTGCAACCGCTGCCAGGACGTCTGCCCCGCCACCGCCACCGGCAAGTCCCTCTCTCCCGCCGCACTGGAGATCAACAAGCGCATGGAGCTCAACGATCTCGCCGCCCAGCAAAACCCCTTCGCTTTTGGCTCAGCTCCATTCGAAAAGGGAACCCCAAGTCCGAACCCGCTCCTAACATTCGCCCTCACCCCCGAAGCCGCCTGGGCCTGCACCACCTGCGGAGCCTGCATCGAAGTATGCCCCACCCAGAACGAGCAGATGCTGGACATCATCGACATCCGCCGCAATCAGGTCATGATCGAAGGCGAGTTCCCCAGCCAGCTCCAATCCGCCTTCCGAGGCATGGAGCGCGCCCATAACCCATGGGGCATCAACCACGAGCAGCGTCTCGCTTGGGCCGACGGCCTCGCTGTCAAAACCACCAACGAAAACCCCACTCCCGACGTCCTCTACTGGGTGGGCTGCGCCGCCAGCTACGACCCCGTCGCGCAAAAGACCGCCCGCGCCTTCGTCGAACTCCTCCACCACGCCGAAGTCAACTTTGCTGTCCTCGGCAAACGCGAGTGCTGCACCGGAGACTCAGCCCGCCGCGCCGGCAACGAATACCTCTACCGTCAGCTCGCCGACAAGAACGTCGAAACCCTCAACACCATCCGCCCCAAACTCATCGTAGCCAGCTGCCCCCACTGCATGAACTCCCTCGGCCACGACTACAAACAAATCGGCGGCGACTACAAAGTCCTCCACCACACCGAGTACCTCGAAACCCTCGTCGCCAATAAAAAGCTCACCCCAGCCCCAAGCGAAGCGACCATCACCTACCACGACCCCTGCTACCTCGGCCGCCACAACGACGTCTACGACGCCCCTCGCAACCTTCTCCACATCCTCTCGAACAAGACCCCCGAGCTCCCCCGCAACCGCGAAAACTCCTTCTGCTGCGGAGCCGGCGGCGCCCAGTTCTGGAAAGAAGAAGAACCCGGCGACGAGCGCATCTCCGACAACCGCTTCCGCGAAGCCCAGCAAACCCTCACGACGGCAGCAGGAGGAGAAGCAGCAGAAAAAATTCTCGCCGTTGGCTGCCCCTTCTGCAAAAGCATGCTAGGCAGCACACCCAGCAAAGCCGCCCGAGAAGACATCGCCATCAAAGACGTAGCCGAACTCCTCCTCGAAGGTGTCCGCCGCGCCAAAGGCCTCACCACCCCAACCACCGACACCAAACCCGGCCACGAAATCCGACCCACTACCCAAAACCTCGTCATCCTGAGCGAAGCCCCTGAGCGAGCCGTAGGCGAGTTGAACCGGGTACAGTCGAAGGACCCGGAGAGCGCCATCCCAGCCCAAGTCGCTCAGAACCTCTCAGCCACAACCACCAACCCTCCGCCTCCCGCTCCGGAGCGCAAAAAGTGGCAGCCAAGGCCCACCACTCCTGCCCCCGAAAAAAATCCCACCCAATCCTCAGCTCAGGAGATCACGCAACCCGAAGCACCAAAGCCCACCGAAACGCAGGCACCACCAGCCACAACTCCTGAACGCAAAAAGTGGCAACCCAAAACCACCGCCACAACTCAGCCAACCCAACCCGAACCCCCCGCGGCCGTTTCGGAACAAACACCAGCATCCTCACCCGAACCCGCCTCACCAGCCGATCCCCAGGCCCGCAGTCGCAAAAAGTGGCAGCCCAAAAAACCAGATTGACCTCTCGGACCTACTCCGCCACCCACTCCGCCACCCTCCTCAACAGTTCCTTCGCCTGCGGCAAAAACGGAAACTCATTCGGCGAAGCCGCGAATCCGTGGTTCATCCCCAGCGCAAACTCATGCGTCACATCAACCCCAGCCTCTTCCATCTGCCGAGCATAAGCCTGCCCCTCATCCCGCAACACGTCATACTCCGCCGTCACCACAAACGCCCGCGGCAACCCTGCTAACGAAGTTGCCCGCAACGGCACAGCCCGAAAATCCTCGGCCTCGCTCTTGTCATTCAAATAGAGATCCCAAAACCAGGTCATCCCCTTCC
>Ga0206890_1065_pt1 | contig 31632 bp, 28 predicted proteins | sample Alteio_BWOrgHeat_58_FD_152960 | JGI IMG/M metagenome (GOLD analysis project Ga0206890, IMG submission 152960) | Enriched cells from forest soil in Barre Woods Harvard Forest LTER site, Petersham, Massachusetts, United States - Alteio_BWOrgHeat_Nextera6 ... | reverse complement strand
AGGCAGAGTGGGGATTGTTGATCTCAGATAATAGCTTCTCACAGGTAAAGGCTACTGAGGTGTAGGCTTCAAAATCTTCGGGGTTATTGTGATGCTCAAAGGCATCGTAAAATGTTTTTAAACCTAATGTGCGTAGGGTGTCAACATCGGATGGATCTACTTTTTGAATGGTAACCATGGCAATTTGAAAATTATTTAATTTGAAAATTTGAAGATGCAGACAATTTTCAAATTTTCAAATCATCAAATTTTCAAATTAATTATTCAAACTGTCCCTGCAACCGCTCCAGCCGCTCAATCATCAGGTTAAGCTTTTCTTCTTCATTTTTGAAGATGCGATTTTTAAGGTAGAAGGTACAGAACAGGAGCCAGGCTGTGGTAAGCCCGTAAGCTATTACCTTAAATTGTACAGATGTGTCCCTAAGTACCTCAAAAAAGTACAGTGCCAGGCCTATGCTTATTAAAAGTACATATAAGTAATACATCCAGCCATAAATTATGGCACGGTTTCTTTGATACTCTTTCAATCCCTGCAGGTATTCAGCGGGATTAATAGTGATATCCCTGTTATTGATTAGCCTGTAATCTCTTATCATCATTGAAACATACACGATCATAGTAGCCAGCAAAATGCCTATACCTAAATAGGTGGTCCATGACCGGAATACGAAAAATAACATCACTATAAATATCCCGGTTAATGAGAACATCATACCTGTAATATTCCACAATAATTTCCTGCTCATGCTGCCGATGCTTTTTTTAACCTGCTTCAGCGCTGCATCCACTGAAAGCTGGTCCTGTTTTGGCTGTCCCTGCCAAACGGACATCAAATGCTCAAACTCTTTCATAGTGGTTATATAACTCTGTTAATTTTTGTTTAATACGGTATATCTTCACCCTCAGGTTGCCTTCCGATATTCCTGATATCTCTGCGATCTCAGGGTACGGCATCTCATCCAGTACCATAGTAATAATTATTCTCTCCGATTCTTCCAATTTTGAAATACACTTATACAGCAGCGCTACCTGCTCATTCTTCTCCGATAATTCTTCTCTTTTATTTTCAGCGATCTGCGGGGTCAGCTCATCCTTTGCCTGCCTTTTTTCAGATCTCAGGTAAGTTAAACAGGTGTTAACAGCAATGCGGTAGATCCAGGTTGATATTTGAGCCTGGTTGCGAAATTTGTCCAGGTTTTGCCAAACCTTTAAAAAAGTTTCCTGTAGCAGGTCGTTAGCGGCGTCATCGTCGCCGGTATAACCATAACACAGATGATATATTTTTTTTGAATTAGCTTCAAATATTTGCTTGAAGGCCGTTTCCTTGTTATTCAAGTCAGTTAACTTTTTTAGTTAGATGTAAGGCTGGTGATTATGTTACAACAGGTAATCATTCCTATTCAGCCACTTCAATTTTTCTTCTGCTTCATTTACCGTGGCATTATAATCCTGACTGTAATCGTATTGCAGGTCCTCGTGCAATTTATCAATAGCCTTTCGTATTTTATCCAATTGGCGGGTTAATATTAATCTCAATGGTTTGTATGATGATGTGCGCCTATCGACATATTGTATATAATTGCGGCAAAAGTTGATCATCAACTCTATCTCCATCTCTTTTGATCCGGTAAATTTGATATACTTATTCAATACCCTCAATATTTTACGGAGACTCTTAGCCAATAAATGATTATTGGACGGCAGCTGGCTGAACATGAAACCGCTTTCGGCTTCCAGGCTTTCAATAAAGGCCCGTTCGTTATCAGCCTCAAATAATAAATAGGCAGCCAGTTCCTTATTTTCTTTTTTATGGCGAACAAGGCGCAGGCAAAGCTCTGTCAACTGGCCTTTATCCAGGTGCTGAAGCTCCTTTTTAATATCCTGTACCCCGAAGGTTTTCATGCTCATGCCCCAAAACTAATTATTTTAGGCGGCCTCTCCTAAATCCTCTCCAACTGCGTGCCGCCTTAGCTTTAGCGGTGGCGCAAGGAGAGGACTTGATAATCAGGTGTCATTTAAGTCCCTCTCCTTTGGAGAGGGGTTGGGGTGAGGCAACAATAACAAACTTTTAGTAAATAATTGTAGTTTCGCAGACCCGTTTCGTATGCAGAAAAGCAAAATAACATTGTACATCCTTATCGCACTCATTTTAGGTGTGGTAACGGGTTATATTTACAATATCAAAGTTATTGATAACTACAATACTAAAATAACTGCGGCCGAAGCCAGTATAAAAACAATTGATACCCGATTATCCCTGTTAAAGGACAGCACCACTGCTGAACATAGGCAATTGAAAACCGCCAGGGTACAACAAGCAAAGGAACGAACAGACACCAATACAGCTAGGGATAATAAACTTGAAGGATTTACCATTTTAAGCGACATATTTTTACGACTGATTAAAATGATTGTGGCGCCGCTAGTATTTACTACACTGGTGGTGGGTGTAGCCAAAGTTGGCGATATCAATGCCGTGGGACGAATTGGGGGCAAAACTTTACTTTTATTTATAGGCGCTACCATTGTATCCTTGTTATTGGGCATGCTGATGGTGAACTTTTTTGAGCCGGGGCAAACTATGCATTTATCATTGCCCGATAGTCATTTGGATACCGGCCTTAAGCAAACGGGGATATCGCTGAAAGACTTTGTGGGCCATGTATTTCCAAAGAGTTTTTTTGAAGCGATGGCCAATAACGAGATACTGCAGATCGTAGTATTCTCGCTATTTTTTGGTGTAGCAACAGCAGCAATTGGGGAGAAGGGGCAGATCGTGATCAAGGCATTGGATGCCATCAGTTATGTGATATTAAAGATCACCGGCTATGTGATGAACCTGGCACCAATAGCGGTTTTTGGGGCGATAACGGCAGTTGTTGCCAAACAGGGGCTTGGCATTATCTCAACTTATGCCACTTTTATTGGTGAGTTTTATCTTTCGCTTGCGATCCTCTGGGCGCTCATGATATTTGGGAGTTTTGCCGTATTGAATAAGCGTGTATTTAAACTGATCAACAGCGTAAAAGATGCCATATTGGTGGCTTTTAGCACTTCAACCAGCGAATCGGCCTTTCCGAGGGCATTGGAGGAACTGGAAAAATTTGGTTGTAATAATAAAATAGTGAGCTTCGTATTGCCGCTGGGTTATTCATTTAATTTGGTTGGCTCGATGATGTATATGACCTTTGCATCATTATTTGTGGCACAAGCCTATGGTATTCATTTGGCATTTCAGCATCAATTATCCATGTTGCTGGTTTTGATGCTGATGAGTAAAGGCATAGCCGGTGTACCACGGGCCGGACTGGTTGTTGTAGCCGGAACGATAGGGATGTTTGGGATACCGGAGGTTGGGCTGGCGCTTTTGATTGGTATCGATCCATTATTGGATATGGGACGATCAGCCACCAATGTCTTAGGTAATGTGATGGCAACGGCGGTTGTTAGTAAATGGGAAAATGAGTTAAAAGAGCCAATAATTAACACAGATCAATCAATAATTCAATAAATCAATAATTAAAAATGAGTCCTCGTTTCAGAAAAATATTCCTTGGAGCATGTGTAATAGTTCCGTTCCTGATCTATTGTGTATATTATTATAGTATGGTGCTGAAAAATGCGCCATATCGCTTTGTCGAATTTGATTCATTTGTATTTCAGTACGGGCATGGGGATAGTCTTATTAATAAATACAACTCAAAAACAGGTGACTATCAATTTATCGACTCACACGACTCCCTGGTGAAAACCAAGCTTAAGCTCCCCAAAGCAGAACTTTTATATCTTCACCATAAAGCAGCTGAGTTAGGTTTCTGGGATTTTCCATCAGACGAACGCGGAGATACAACATTTAAACACAACGGTTCAAGGGCGCCGAGGTACCTCATTGAATTCAACTACAAGCGAAAAAGCAAGAAGGTAATCTATGATGCTAACTATGCGGGGCCACAAAAGTTATTGGATGCCAATCAGCAAATGATCCAGGAGATCATAAAGGTTTTGGATGAGGTGGAGGCGAAGCAGGGGAAGTAGGGTTGGTTATCGAGTGGTTGAGTGGGTTGATTAACTTAGTCAGCTACTTAACTCAATCAACAAATAACAAACAGGCTATTGCTATTCACAAATTCAATTCCTATATTTGCACCTCAAATTTTAAAACATATAATTAATAACAATGTACGCAATAGTAAGTATAGCCGGACAGCAATTTAAGGTTGCTAAAGACCAGCAACTCTTTGTACACCGTTTACAAGGGGATGAGGGCGCTAGTATTGAATTTGACAATGTGTTATTAGCAGAAAACGAAGGTAAATTCAAATTGGGAACCGATTTGAAAGGCGCTAAGGTATCGGCTAAGATCGTGTCTCATTTAAAGGGTGATAAAGTGATCGTCTTCAAAAAGAAGAGAAGAAAAGGTTACAAAAAGAAGAATGGTCACCGCCAGCAATTCACCAAAATCGAGATCACAGGTATCACATTATAATTAAGGGTTAAACGGGTTTGATTTCACGTCGCCCATAAAAATATAAGAAAATGGCACACAAAAAAGGGGCCGGTAGCTCAAGAAACGGCCGCGAGTCACATAGCAAACGTTTAGGTATCAAGATTTTCGGTGGTCAGCCGGCAATAGCAGGTAACATCATCGTTCGTCAGCGTGGTACCCCGCACAACCCGGGTCTGAATGTAGGTATCGGTAAGGATCATACCTTATTCGCATTAGCTGATGGTATTGTAACTTTCAAAAAGAAGGCTGATAACCGTTCATACGTTTCAGTACTGCCTGTTGAGGCTGCACCGGTAATTGAGGCACCTGCACCAAAACCCGCTGCAAAAGCTGAAAAGAAGGTTGTTGAAGTAAAAGCACCAGTTGCTGAGGTTGTTGAAGAAGCAGCTCCAGTTGCTGAAGCAGCAGCACCAAAGGTAAAGAAAGCAGCAGCACCAAAACCAAAGAAAGCTGCTGATACAGAAGAAGCACCTGCTGCTGAGTAATTTTAGCGGTTGAAAATATTAAAGCCCTGGTTTAATAAACCGGGGCTTTTTTGTATTGAAAATTTAACTTTTTAGCTGAAAGTGCTAACAACACTATACCATGAATTACGTTGTGCTAAACTCTCAATAACGAGGAATCAAAGAAAAAAATTGCATTAGGATTTAACTTTTTCCGGAGGCAATTTAAAATCTATATCTATATTAAATTTCTCTTTAACCGGGATGCCATTTTGTATACCAGGTGTCCATCTCGGCGATTTTTCAATCAGACGGATCGCTTCGGCATCAAGTTCAGGTGAAGCCTCTTTGGTAACTTTGATATTTATTAGACTTCCATCTGTATTCACTGTAAATGAAACGCTAACAGTACCTTCAATTTTATTTTTGAGAGCGCCTTTAGGATATTTAAGGTTATGTTTTATATAATCGAAGAAGTTATCAGTACCTCCCCGATATGCCGCTTCTTTTTCTACTATATAGCGTAGTTGCCCTGGAGTATCAGCCTTTTCTATAGAGCGTAATTTGCTCGTGTTTGAAGCACTATCTTCAGTTTGGGATTTTGCAGTTAGTATAGACAAAATGGCTACACATGTAAACAGTATCTTTTTCATTCAATGATCACTTTTTTAATTAAAATACCTAATCGCCAGTTCAAGCGTCCACGCTTGAACTAAATAATTTTGTAAGCGTCCACACTCATGACCCCAAAAATGTAAAACCGCAAGCTTTGACGCTTGCAACTGTCGTTATTCAAGCGTGGACGCTTTAATAGGAGGGTTAGAAGTGTTTTTTTCATATTTTAAAAATGAAAATCAATTGGCATTGTATATTGTACTCTTACGGCCCGACCATTTTGAATTCCAGGATTCCATTTAGGAGAATTACTTATCACCCTTATCGCCTCTCTGTCAATATCATCAGAAAGTCCTCTTATAATTTTTATATTAGTAAGGCTACCATTTTTCTCGATTACAAATGAAACAAAGACCTTTCCCTGTACATTATTTTTGATAGCATCTTGCGGATAATGAATATTATGCAACAAATAATTATAAAATGCTTCTACGCCGCCAGGAAATTGAGGTTCAATTTCATATTTTTCCTCTGATACTAATAACCTGTCTAAATTTGATAAGCTATCTCTATTTTTTAATTTGACAGAATCACTTGGCTCTTTGATCTCAATTTTATCAATATCCGTAGGATCGTTCTTGGGCGTTTGTGCTTTTACAGATATTATAATTAATAGATATAAAACTATAAGGATTAATCTTTTCATATCCTAAATATACTCAATTCTCCCTCACCATCAATCCATCAGCAAAGTTGCGGAGGTATTGTTTATGATCATCTGGCAGGTTGATCGCATCTAAAGCCCGGAATGCTTTATCGGCATAAGCATGCATGGCATTTTCAGCATGAACCCTGACCTGTAACTGATCATATATCGCAGTTACGGAATTCACTTTTTCCTGTTGATCGCTTTGAGCCTTAGTTAACCATTTCTTTAATTTGCCTGACTGCTGATCGTCAGCCAGTTCAAAGGCCTTTATCAGCAGAAATGTTTTTTTGTTCGACATAATATCGCCACCAACCTGCTTCCCAAACTTTTCAGGATTGCCATAAACATCCAGGATATCATCCTGCAATTGAAAGGCGATGCCTAACTGTTCGCCAAAGGTGTGAATCAAGGACGCATCCTCCGGACTAGCCCCTCCGATAATCGAGCCTATCTTTAAGGCACCACCCAATACCACAGCTGTTTTAAGGCGAATCATGGTGATGTACTCATCAATAGTGACATTATCGCGTGTTTCAAATTCCATATCCAGCTGCTGGCCCTCACATACGCCTACAGCTGTTTCATTGAAGATATCGAGTATGGGGCGCAGCAAGCGGTCTTCAACCTGCATCATCAGTTTGTAGCCTTCAATCAGCATTACATCGCCCGAAAGGATACCCACATTTTTGTTCCATCGCTCGTGCACGGTAGTTTTTCCGCGGCGCAAGGGGGCATTATCCATAATATCATCATGCATCAGCGTGAAATTATGGAACACCTCGATAGCCAGTGCAGGCGAAACGGCCTTTTGTACATCGCCGCCAAAAAGGTCGCAGGCCATTAAAAGCAGGGCAGGGCGCATGCGCTTGCCACCAAGGGACAGGATATATCTTATAGGTTCATATAACTCCGCAGGATAATCTGGAAACGTAAGTTGATTAACTTCAATATTGATGATGGCCTGCAGATCGGAAAGCTTTTTCATGTTTGGTTTATTGGTTGATTAAGTTGATTAAGTTGATTAAGTTAAGTGGTTGGATAAGGATAACTTATTCAACTCAATCAACATAATCCAACTCAATCAACTATTCTCTAATTTTGTACAAGTGAGAAATCAATCTGCTTTTTAGTGAGATCGACATTTTTGACCTTGATCTGTACCTCGTCGCCCAGGCTGTAGACCTTCTTTTTACGCTGCCCGATGATGGCATAATTTTTTTCGTCCAGAGTATAAAAATCGTCTGCAATATCGCGCAGGCGTATCATACCTTCGCATTTGTTCTCAATTATTTCCACATACATGCCCCATTCGGTAACGCCTGAGATAATACCCGTAAAAATAACCCCGATCTGATCCTTAAGATATTCCGCCTGCTTGTATTTTACAGATGAACGTTCGGCGTCAGCCGCTTTCTTCTCCATTTGCGAGCAATGCTGGCAAAGCTTCTCGTAATGTTCGGCATTGGCAGATTGCCCCCCGTTGAGGTAATGAAACAGCAACCTGTGCACCATCACATCAGGAAAACGACGTATGGGCGAAGTGAAATGCGTATAATAATCAAACGCCAAACCATAATGGCTGCTGGTTTTTGTGGTGTAAATGGCTTTCGCCATAGACCGGATGGCTAACTGGGTCAATACATTTTGTTCCTTTTTGCCTTCCACATCCTCCATCAAAAAATTAAGCGATTTGGCTATTTCTTTGTCGGATTTTGTGTTGATACGATAACCAAACCTTGCTGCAAACTGGGCAAAACTTGCCAAAGCATCGGGCTTGGGCGAATCGTGAGCGCGATAAACGAAGGTATATTTATGTTTGCCTTTGCCCATCTTGCTTACATACTCTGCCACTTTGCGATTGGCCAGTAGCATAAAGTCCTCGATGAGTTTATGAGCATCTTTCCGTTCCTTTATATAAACACCGGTAGGCCTTCCGCGCTCGTCGAGCTTGAACTTTACTTCAGTACTTTCAAAGCTGATGGCGCCATTTTTAAACTTGCGGTCGCGCAGGATGTAAGCCAGTTCATTGAGCTTTGCTATTTCCTTTTCGTACTCGTTTGATCTCTTTTCGATCACTTCCTGCACTTCCTCATAGGTAAACCGGCGGTTGGAATGGATCACTGTTTTGCCAAACCATTCTTCAACAATACGCGCATCGTTATCCAATTCAAATACTGCCGAAAAGCAAAGCTTGTCCTCATTCGGACGTAGGGAACAAAGCCCGTTTGATAATCTTTCGGGAAGCATGGGAATTACCCTGTCAACCAAATAAACAGATGTACCACGATCCAGGGCCTCTTTATCCAAGGCTGAATCGGGGATGATATAATGAGAAACGTCCGCGATGTGGACACCCACCTCGTAATTGCCGTTTGGCAGGTATTTAAAGGAGAGTGCATCATCAAAATCCTTGGCATCAAATGGGTCGATAGTAAATGTCAGCACATCCCTGAAATCGCGTCTTTTGGCAATCTCAGCTGCCGAAATAACATCTGAAATTTCTTCAGATTCATGTTCAACTTCCTTTGGAAACGCCAAGGGGAAACCATATTCCGCCAGGATGGCGTTCATTTCAGTATCGTTCTCCCCCTGTACGCCCAAAACGTGCTTGATACGGCCTACAGGATTTTTTGCATCAGGCGGCCAATCGGTAATTTCGGCAACTGCTTTTATCCCGTTCTTTGCGCCGTTCAGCTCGTTCATCGGGATAAAAATATCGTGCATCATCTTCCGGTCGTCGGGGATGAAGAATGCGAAACGTTCGGAGAGTTTTACAATACCCGTAAACTCCATTTTATTGCGTTGCAATATTTCTATTACCTCACCTTCCTTGCGCGAGCCTTTGCTTTTTGCATAAACATAAACTTTAACACGGTCGCCGTTTAAAGCGTTGCGCAGTTTACGTGGGGCCACAAATATGTCTGTTTCCGACTCATCATCGGTAATGATAAATGCTGAGCCATCATTGGTGAGATCGACTTTTCCTTCAATAAAGGTTTTTAATTCGAGTAGTTGAAACTTGCCGGGTGACAGTTCTCTTAAAACATTCTTTTTTGATTCTTCTCTTAATATTTCGAGTATAATGTTCCTTGATTCGGAATCATTAACGTTTAATTTAGCGGAAACCTGTTTGTAATTTAACGGCGTATTGCCGTTTCGCTCAAATATATCAAGCACCATTTGGGTAAGTACCTGCTTGATAGACGAGCTGCTTTTATTTTTAGACATTGATAGAATTTAATTGTGGCAAAGGTAGTGATTGTTAGAATGAAAAGTTGAAGACGGGCTTATATTGATAATCAATGAGAATTTATTTACCAACGATGTAATATTTCCCGGTTTGCTGGTTTTGTAAATCTGTTTCTGCTTCCTTAAGTTTATCCTTGATCAGACTTAATATTTGAAAAATATTATCGTAGCGATTGGTTTTTGTGTTAATGTTGACTATCGAAAAATTAAGGATGTCAGTTTTTTGCTGATAATAAAGATTTTTATCGTTTGTTAGGAGGATATTAAAATTCTCATCAGTCATTAATTGTAACAACTCACCATTTTTCTTCCCCAGCCATGCCATATCTCTAACTGTGGAAACTTCGTATCCTGTATCAGCAAACCTATATTTGAGTTTAGTTGGAAGCTGTTCGTCAATTAATATTTTCATACAGCTTTTTATCGGTCAGCAACTGTTCGGAGATTTTAAGAACAGCGAGGCAATACTCTTTAGGTATATAATCGAAATCGTTTAGAAAATCCTGTAAGGAATCGCCTTCCTCAAGATAATCAAATAAATTTTTGACAGGTACGCGAGTACCTTTAAAAACAGGTGTACCACCTAAAATATCCTTGTCAATTGTAATCACATCACTGGCTTTCATACGACCTAATTTATATTCAAATATACTAATTTGTATTTTAACAGGTTAATTTACGTGACCAGGAATAGAAGCAATTAACTTCTTGGTATAGTCTTCCTTAGGTCGATAATAAATATCATCCGGGTCGCCGGTTTCAATAATCTCGCCTTTGTTCATCACCATAATACGGTCGGAGATGTGTTTGATGACTGAAAGATCGTGTGAGATAAAAATGTAGGTGAGGTTAAATTCCTGTTGAAGTTCTCGGATGAGATTAAGTACCTGTGCCTGTACGGATACATCAAGGGCTGACACAGATTCATCACAAATAATAAACTTTGGTTTTAAAGCCAATGCACGGGCAATCACAATACGCTGGCGCTGACCGCCCGAAAATTCATGCGGGTAGCGGTTAAAATATTCGGTTGGCAGGTTTACCTTTTCCAGCAGTTCCAGGACATGTTTTTTACGTTTGGTATTATTATCATATAACTGATGAACCTGTAAGGGTTCCATCAGGGAATCGCCGACGGTGAGTCGGGGGTTCAAAGAAGAGTAGGGGTCCTGGAAGATGATCTGGATATCGCGCCGCATATTACGCATATCTTGCACATTCAGCTTGCGTAGATCGGTATCTTCAAAATTAACACCACCAGAGGTTGGTTCGATCAGCCTCAAAATACTACGACCCAAAGTTGATTTACCACAGCCTGATTCACCAACCAAGCCCAATGTTTCACCCGGGTAAACATCAAAACTGACTTTGTTTACAGCCTTTACTACCTCTTTCTGCTTTGAGAAAAATCCTGTGCCGACCGGGAACCAAGTAGAAAGCTCATTGATCCTTAAAATGGGTTGCTGAGCGTAAAGCTTCTTTTTTCGGTTCTTTATTTCCTGAACAGGATAGATATATCGCTCCCTTATGTTTTCTATTGATACCGCATTGTTTTCGGCATCCAAAAAATCAGCGACTACTGGCAGTTTTTTTAAGTGATATTCAGGCGATGGCCGACAGGCCAGTAAACCCTTTGTGTAAGGATGTTTTGGATGAGAAAATATAGTTTTCGTTGATGCCTCCTCAACAATTTCGCCTTTATACATCACAATTACCCTGTCGGCTATTTCGCTAACAACACCCAGATCATGTGAGATAAAGATCAAACTCATATTTCGTTCAGCCTTTAGTCTCAACAATAGTTCGATGATGGTTTTCTGGACAGTTACATCCAGAGCGGTAGTAGGCTCATCGGCAATTAATATTTCAGGGCCGCAGGAGAGCGCCATAGCGATCATTACCCTTTGCTTCTGGCCTCCTGATATTTGATGAGGGTAGCTGTCAAATATAGCTTCAGGGCGCGGTAATTGTACTTCGTTAAAAAGATCGATGGCCTTTTGCTTTGCTTCCTTTTTGCTTAAACCCAAGTGAAGCCGGATAGCCTCTGTAACCTGGAAGCCACAGGTGAGTACAGGATTTAGTGAGGTCATCGGTTCCTGGAAGATCATGGCGATGCGATTGCCACGTACGGCACGCATTTCGTCTTCAGGTATCTGCAGGATGCTGATATCATTAAACAATATCTCACCACTGATGACCGTATTGTTGGCATTGTGCAGCCGCATAATTGCCAGCGAAGTAACTGATTTGCCCGAACCGGATTCGCCAACAATGCCTATGGTTTCGCCTTGCTTTAAAGTGAAAGAACTGTCTTTCACGGCTTCAATCAAACCGTTCTGTGTTTTGAACTGAACTTTTAAATTTTTTACACGGAGCATTATTGGCCTATCAGCGTAATATTATCCTCAGTTATTAATTCCTCGCCACGGTAACGCCTGATCAGTTGTGCGGTGGCTACTACGTCCTTTTGGCAATAGGTTGCTATTCTGTCCAGATCATTCTCATTCCAATAAACATGGCCCACCATGCTGCCGTCGATATCGTCCTTTGGTGTCGGGATATTAAAGATAGAGGCTAGTAAACTGAGGGAGGTATAGCTTTTATAATCGCCGAACTTCCATAGTTCCATGGTATCCAAATGGTTGATTTCCCAGGGTTTTTTGCCCGCTATTTCTAATTGAGGAGGAAACTTAATCCCGTTAATGAGCATACGGCGACAGATATAAGGAAAATCAAACTCCTTGCCGTTATGTGCGCAAAGGATAAGGCTGGTGGGTTGTGAATGAAGCAGATCGGCAAATTGTATCAGCAATTCTGCCTCATCATGCGAAAAATAGGATTTTACCCTGAGCCCTGTACTTTTTCCCCTTGTAAATATGCCCACAGATATGCAAATGATCTTGCCAAACTCAGCCCATATGCCGGCGCGTTCATAAAAAGCTTCGGATGTTTCCTCTTTACGCTGGTATTGCGTTTTCAGGTCCCATAGTTTTTGCACATGCTCCGGCAACTGGTCGTGACTGCTGTATTGCGGCACGGTTTCAATGTCGATCACCATCAGGTTGTGCAGGTCGTATTGCTCCAGCATTTATTGATTTTTTGTAGCGGCAAGATAATAATTGTAAGTGATTTTAAAGTCTGGCCAAAATCATATGCTTAAAGCACGGTTTGATTTGTTAAGATCCGGGATGAAGCAAGCGGTTCAGGTTCTCTTTATAAGATTCGCCTACAGGTATTTCCTGCTCATTAATACAAACAAAATCACGCTTTACCCTGGTTATTTTAGATTGAGCGACCAGGTATGATTTGTGGGTGCGTATAAATGATGCGGAAGGCAGCTTTTCTTCAATGGCCTTCATTGTCATATGGGTAAGCACCGGTTTTGGGGATGAGGACAAATGGATCTTTATATAATCCTTTAACCCTTCCACATAAGCAATATCTGATACAACAATTTTTACCAGGGTATATTCCACATTCACAAAAAAGTGCGGTACCTCATTTATTGAAGCTGCGTTTGCGGTCTTCAATTTAAAAAGTTCATTTGCCCGGTTGCTCGCCTTTAAAAGACGCTCAAAACTGAAAGGCTTCAAAATGTAATCAACCACATTCAGATCAAATCCTTCGAGTGCATATTTTTCATATGCGGTAACTAAAATAACAAGCGGAGGATCATTTAAGGACCGCAAAAACTGCAGACCATTTAACCTCGACATTTGAATATCTAAAAAGATAAGATCGATATGCTCAGTTTGCATAATTTCAATGGCCTCCATTGAATTTTTACAGGATTTTACCAACTCTAAAAAGGGAACCTGCTGAATACTGTCCTCCAGTAACTCACGAACCAGGTGTTCATCATCAACAATAATACAGCGCATCATATCAGCTTGAGAATTAAAATAATACCGAACAGGTTGTCACTATTACTTATTTTTAATGAATAATTATTTTTATAAAGCATATTTAAACGTGTTTTTACGTTAGCTAACCCAATACCCGAATTTTCATCCTTACTTGTTTCTACATCAGCATCAAAATTATTCTGAACCTCAAAAATCAGCGAACCCTGTTTTACCGACAACTTAATATTAATATAAGGGTACTCCAAATACCCGGTTCCGTGTTTAAAGGCGTTCTCCACAAAAGGGATCAGCAACATCGGTTCAATAGTATAATTTATGTCTTCATCATTCAGTTCTATTGAACAGTCGACTTTCACATCGTTACCAAACCTAAGGTTTTGCAATGCGATATAACTATTGAGGTAGTTGATTTCTTTCCGGAGTTCAACTTTTTGCCCTTGGGTATCATATAGCATATAACGGATAAGGTCGGAAAGCATAATAAGGGATTCTTCGAGGCGATCTGATTTTTTTCTTGCCAGGGAAACCAGGTTAGTCAAAGTATTAAACAGGAAGTGCGGACTGATCTGCGAACGGAGAAATTTCAGTTCCGTTAATAATTGTTCGGCTTGTTTTTCTTTTTGTTCACGCTCAAAACGAATATTATCAATAATACGACGATATATAATGCTGATCACAAAAATTACAACAGACGGAGCATAAACATATCTATATATCGCTGGCATCTTCATCATAAATGGGAACCAAAGCGTTACCGTATAAAGTTTTAACTGGACTGACCCCGTCACCAAAAGAATACTAATAATGATGTACAACCACCAATAGCTCCTGTTGTATAACTTAGGGTACAGCCACATGGCGTTGGCATAAAAAATAACCATATTTATAAGTACAGTTTCTGTGAAGAACAACCCTGGTAAATTGCCGATCTTATATCCATTTGCGGCATCAGAAACAAAATAAGGCACCGCCAACAGCCCACCCCAAATGAGCAGGTGGAGCATATAACCGATATTTTTAAAATTTACAGAAGCCTTCATTTATCAAAAATAGAATTAAGAGTTGAGAGGTTACGAAAGTGGTCATGATAAAAACCTGCGATGAGTGAAATTTATCCATATCTCGGCAGCTATTAGGTGGAGCATGAAGCCGATCCAAAAGGCTATCCCAAAAAATTGGTGCGGCGAAAGATGGGAAAGAGCAAAGAACATCCCTATAATGGGGCGCACGGTAGCGATTGCAAAACCAATAGCAAACATTCTGATCATCCATTCGCGATGAAGTGCGATCTCATGCCGCCTGATATGATAAAAGCCTTTGATGAGTGAAAACAAAAAGAAAATTGCGAACGAAACTGTCGCTGTTGTCTCAACGGCACCGCCGATGTTCATCATAAAGCTCATGATCAGGGCGGTTATACCAATTATTAGCCCTAACACAAATATAATCCGCCCCGACAGCCTGTGAAACCAAAGGTATCGGGAGCGGATTTTTGGAACAAATTGCAATGGCGCTAAAATCATAAACAATGCTCCCGGAATAATATGAATGAATGTTAAAAGCGGATTAAGTCTAAAACCTTTGTCAAACTCCCCATACTTTGGACTAACAAAGGGTTTAATCAACCCGGATAATGTTAAGGCACGACGTGTTACAGCCGCAATGCCAATAATGGCAAGCAAAATAACGATTACCCTGATACTTCGGGTCATCCAGGCTGGTAACGTCTGTGATCTCATGCTGTTTTCAATGAATAACGACGGGTCATAGCGGCAACACCTGCGAAAAGTGCTACAAGTACGCTAAGCATCTGAATCCACAGGCCAATTGAACCGCCGGGGTTGTGAAAGTCAGTCAGCCTGACAGCTGCGCCGCTTGTAAAGAGGCCTATAGTGAGGAAGACGCTGCCTATGATAACAACAAGAGGTGTCCAGCGCCATTTTCCAAAAATAACCAGGCCCGCCGGTATAAGCTGGATAAAAAATACAGGAGGAACTTTTGGATAAGGGACTCCTGAAATGATCTGGATAACGACCCCAATTGTTGCTGTAATTAAACCACCCACGATCAACATGCCGGCGGTGGTTAAGTGAAGTTTTTCTTTCATGATATTTACTTTTTGATACTTTATATACCAAAAATATCTACCATAATGATTCGATTTTTGAAGAGTAGACGAGCGAGGTAATTGTTTAGACGAAAGGGGGAAGTGTGGGGATTGGGAATTGTTTTATTACGGGTTTTGACATTAACGTAAGAAAATAAATACGTTTCAAATTGCGCCGTAGGCGCTATAGGTCGGTAGAAAATCAATTTTTTTACATTTTAGCGTGCCATCGGTACGCAACATTCGCGAAGTTCCGTACCTACGGCACGGCATTTTTATCTGCTTGGTTTTTCTACCGACCTTTGACCCCGATGGGGTCAGCCCTAAACTTAATGACATTAGCGTGAAGAGGCTGGCTTACTTCAAATTGCCTATTGGCAATTGCAAGCTATTTAGCTAATACTTCAAAGTTGATCTGTAAATTGTTTCCATTTGCATCCACAAGCGTCAATCTGTGTTTCCCCGCCGGGGGATTTATGGCGATTTGATGGAAATCGGTAGTTTCTCCAACATATTTATCGTCGAGATGCCAGAATATTTTTACTCCGGCTTGCCGGTGTGCTGCGTTACAGATCATCCGTCCACGGGTGCCATCTGCCTCAAGTGGAACATATACTTTTGCATCATTTTTTGGATAGATGAGTTCCATCGGGCTGCCTTTTTCGGCCAAAGCGCAATCTTTTCTAAATGGAGGCAGGGTATGGTATTGATAGTTCTTCGTTTTATAATAGTATTCCATGGACGGGGGCAGCACGAACCATTTTTTGTTGATCATACTTTCCGGCGAGGCGCAATCACCATTTACTTGCCATTTGCCGGTTGCATCTAAATGCACCAACTGGTGCCAGGGGCAAACAGGGGCTTTTAAGCCGCTTTTGGGCACATACATTTCGTCTACATCCTCACAATATTCGCCAGCCCGGTAACCGCTTTGATGGCATACCTTTATTTTCACCATTTCGCCGACAGGCATTTCAAACCAATCACGGGCAACGGGTAGCAATCTGAATATTTCAAATAGGATAGGTGCGGCAGTGTTGATGCCTGTCAAATCGGGTCTGCCTTCACCATCAGTATTGCCAACCCAAACCCCTACCACATATTTTGGGGTGACGCCAATGGCCCAGCCGTCGCGGAAGCCAAAACTGGTGCCTGTTTTCCAGGCTACGCGTTGGGTTGAACTAAATTGCTGCCAAACCATTTCCTCACCCGGCCGCATTACTTCTTCCATCGCCTGAAAGGTGTAGTAGATTGAACCAGCATCAAGCAAACCGGATTTTTCCAAGTGAGGCTTTCTTGATGGCGGGAGCGAATAAACAGGGCTATGATAATCGGCGGTATCATATTTTCCGTTATATTTATTGTAGTGATTGAGCACCCTTGCCATATCGGCATAAGCGCCTGTGAGTTCCCAAAGGGTGTTCTCGCCTCCGCCTAATATCAGCGATAAGCCATAGTGATCCGCAGGTTTTTTAAGGGTGGTGATGCCTGCCTTCTGCAAAAAATCATAAAAACGCTCGTATTTAAATTGCTGCAGCATTTTTACTGCCGGAACATTTAATGAGCGCGATAAAGCTCTTGACGCCGGTACTGCACCATCGTAACCCAAATCAAAGTTCTCCGGGTGATAGCCAGCAATTTGGGTGGGGATATCGGGAATGAGGCTATTCGGCAGTATCAGCCCATCATGAAGCATGGATGCATACAGGAGTGGTTTTAATGTACTTCCCGGGCTGCGAGGGGCATTTACAACGTCTACATCGCTTTCCATGTCAGGATCTTCAGGGTGAGATATATTGCCTGCATAGGCGATAGCTGCCCCGGTTTCCACATCAAGCACTACAGCGGCGATGTTGTTAATGTCATTTGCTTTTAGAACAGAGTGATGCCGTTCTAAAATATCATTTACCTGCTGCTGCAAGTTAGCTTTAATACTTGTTTTGACGCGTGTATCACCATGAAGATCATTCTGATGATCAGCCTTAAAACGTTCCAGCAGGTGTGGCGCGGATTGTGGCAGGGGCATTGGTCTGTCGGGCACGGGTTCCAGTTTGGCTAGTGACATGGTTGTGCTGTCGATGGTGCCTTGTTTGTAGAGCCTGTAAAGCAGTTCGTTGCGCTTTCGCAACAAGATTTGCCTATTCTTGCCGGGATGCACCAGCGATGGGGAATTAGGCAGAACAGCCATAGCCGCCATTTCACCCCAGGAAAGTTTATCAGGGCTTCTACCGAAATAGCGCCAGGAGGCCGCATCCAAACCTATTACATTGGTGCCGAAAGGGGCATTGCTAGTGTAGAGAGCTAAAACCTCGTTTTTATTATAGCTGAATTCGAGGCGGAGCGCCATGAATATTTCGCCGACCTTGTGCCAAAAAGTACGCTTATGTTTTGTGGCGAGGCGAATTACCTGCATGGTGATGGTGCTGCCGCCGCTGATGACATGTTTTGCGCGGATATTCTGCCTGATGGCACGGCCAAAGGCTACGATATCAAAGCCGGGATGGTGCTCAAAGCGTTTGTCCTCAAAGGCAATGATGCATTGTTTAAACTTCTCCGGCACATTTGGGTTGTATGGGAAATGCCACTGGCCATTGGTGGCTATTGCAGCACCAAGTAATTGGCCCTGATCATCATCAATCACATAGGAGGTAGGCGAATTGAACAGTTGCCGCGGCAGGCAAAGGGTAAACCACAACGCGAGGCCAAATAAAATGGTGAGTAATATTATTACTTTTGGTTTTCGTAAGAGATTTTTAATACGTTTCAGCACGGCGACAAAGCTTTATGAAGATAGCAAAATTATCCATCATTATTCCGGCTTATAACGAGGGTAATACTATCCACCTGATCCTCAATAAAATTAAGTCTGTTGAGCTGATCGATGGGATTCAAAAGGAACTCATTATTGTGAATGATTGCTCAACGGATCATACCGAACAGGCTATTCATGATTATCAAACCGCCAACCCTGAACTCAATATTCAATATTTTAAGCACGATCAGAATCAGGGCAAGGGTGCTGCCTTACATACCGGTATAGCAAAAGCTACTGGCGAATACCTGATTATCCAGGATGCAGATTTGGAATATGATCCCCATGAATATAATGATCTTTTAAAACCTGTTTGCCAGGGCTTTGCCGATGTAGTTTATGGCTCGCGCTTTATGGGGAGTAATCCGCATCGTATACTGTTCTTCTGGCATACGATAGGCAACCGCTGGCTGACATTTTTATCGAATATGTTTTCCAACCTTAATCTCACGGATATGGAAACCTGTTACAAGTTGATGGATACCAAAATTATCCAGTCCATAAAACTAACAGAGCAGCGCTTTGGCTTTGAGCCTGAAGTGACTCAGAAGATAGCCCGTGTTCCTAAAATACGGATATATGAAGTGGGCATTTCCTATTACGGCCGTACTTATGAGGATGGCAAGAAGATAGGATGGAAGGATGGTGTGAGGGCCATTTATTGCATATTTAAGTATGGACTTTTTAAAGCCAATTAAGGCCTTTTAGCCCCATCGGGGCTAAAGGTCGGTAGAAAATAAAACGTTTTAAGAACCGTGCCATAGGTACGGAACCTTATTGCATACCTACGGCATGCTAAAATCCTTCAATTATTTTTTCTACCGATCTATTGCTCCTACGGAGCATCTTTGCATTTGATTGTTTAAATGGCGACTATTTAATTCAATCCAACGCAATCAACTCACTTCACCACCTCCACCCACTGCCCCTTCTCTAATGCGTTTATCGAAATATCATACATCGCGCCGCAATAGGTGGCAGGGAGATAATATTTGCCAGCGTAGGCGGCGTTGAGCATCACGTAGTAAGTTACTTCCTTGTTCTCGGGTATGTTGAAGTAGGTGTTTACCCTGTCGTCCTTGATGTCCTGGTAATCTGATGGGGATGATTTGAAGGCATCCTCGGTTTCCATCATCCGGGTATTTAATATTTCCCAGCCAGATGGGAATATCTGCGTGAGTGCCATGTTGTAATACTGGCCTCTGCGACCAGGGTTTTTGATGTTCACTTGCGCTACAAAATCAGTACCCTGCTTCAGTTTGGTTGGGTCGATCAGTTTTCCACCTAAGGTAAAGTAGCCTACGTGCATTTGTAATACTTCTGGTTTGCTGATGGATTCAACATCTTGTCCGGTGGTAGGCTGGCCTTTTTGTATCAGCCTGATGTATAATTTGTTGGTACCATAGTCCTTAATGGTTACTTTACCTCCGTTTACAGCCAGATCTCCCTGCCATAGGTAGGATTTTGAGGCCACATTGGTCGAATTGTAAACAAACTGAAGCTTGCCTGCGGACGATTTGTTCTGACCACAGTACTGCGCTATCGCAATGAGTGAATAGGCAGTGGTTTGGGTGCTGTACCAATCATCCTGCGATAATCTCGCAGCAACTGTACGCAATATTGAAGCCGCTCTTTGCTCTTGCCCAAGCAGGGTCAATGTTTCGAGGATCATGGCCTCATCGCGCAAGTCGGAGCCGAAGGTGCCGTACATGGAAGAGTATGGCTTAATAACAGTAGATAAGCCATTGATCATTTGCAAGCCGATCTCAGGCTGGCCTACAAGCTTGTAAGCGGCTGCCAATCGCCATTTAGCTTCTACACTTAAATATTTGTATTCCCGAAGTCTGTTCATCGCCCCAAGTTCAGGGGACCTTGCCATAGCTAAAAGGTATAATCGATAGGCCTGGTTCAGATCATCATCAAAATAAAAATTATGCGGATCGAGTGCCCAGGCAAGCGCCTTGGTTTTCTGATATTTTTTCCATTGCTCCATGAAGCCAATTGGCAGACTATAACCTTTTGCCTGAGCCTCCAGCATGAAATGCCCGGCATAATTGGTCCCCCATTCGTTGGCGTCGCTGCCATCGGGCCAATAACTTAAACCGCCGCCCGGCACCTGGAAACGTTGAAGCCTTTGAATAGTGGCCTTGATGTTTCGTTCGGTTTCTGCTTGTTGCCTTGGTGAAAGGTCGAGTATCTGACTCAAAAACAATTGCGGGAATGCTGATGAGGTAGTTTGCTCCACACAGCCATAAGGGTATTCGATCAGGTAATCCAAACGTTTGGAGAGGTTAAGCGGTGGGATGGAGGCCACTTCAAGTGTGGACTTGTTGGTGCCCGCCATGCCGATGGGCGCGTATGCAGTCGTCCATGATTCGCCCGGCTTCAATTCCTTTTCAATGATCTTAGTGATTGGCGGATTTGGATTTCTCACATTCAGTTCCACATCATAAGCTGCTGTCTCACTTCCGCTTTTGGCGATGATCTTTACTTTTCCTACACCTACAAAATCCTTTACATCGAGATCAAAAGTAACCAATTGATCTCCTGTTTTGGTGAAAGTGACCGACTTGCTGTTATTTCCAGCCAGGTTGCTGAAAGCATTTGATTGTACCGTGACGTTCACATTTTTGATGTTGTTCTCCAGGGCAAAAACGGTAACCGGCAACTGCACTTTTTCAGATGGCCCTAATACTCTCGGCAATGTCGCCAGTATCATTAAAGGCTTTTTAACCGGAACAGCCTTATCAGCGAAGCCATAGCTGCCATTGTGCCCGGCTATTACCATCGCCTTTACCGAGCCAATATACTGCGGCAGGGTAAAGCGTGTAGTTTGTTTTTCTCCGCTGGCTAAATGGAAAGGCCCAAGGAATTTCACCACCGGCTTAAAGCGGTTGACGGATACATTCTTTTTTACCCCGCCTGTGCCATCACCGCCGATGCTTAAAATTCGTTCCAAACCACCCCCGTAAGCGCCTATCACGTAATCAAACAGGTCCCAGGTTTTTACCCCAAGGGCCTCACGGGCATAAAACGTTTCGTGTGGATCGGGGGTTTTGTAGTTTGTAATATCTAACAAACCCTCATCTACTATCGCAATGGTATAGGTCATTTCCTTACCAGATGCTTCTGAAACGGTGATGGAAGATGGTGTTTCAGGTCGCAGTTTGGCGGGCAGACTGATCACAGGTTTCAATATAGTTTCGGGGTTGTCCACCGTTAAACCAATTGCGCCATACATGCGTATCGGCAGGTCATCCACCGTTTGCGAGTGCCGTTGCAGCAGCGTTACATTCACAAAAACGTTCGGCGCCATTGTTTCGTCGATATTGAATTTGTATTGCGTCTGGCCTTTTTTGGTATCGATCCAGGTTGTCTTTAGCACTTTGCTGCCATTCTCAAAGCTAATGAGAGCTCGCCCGTCAGACATAGTAGGGATGGTCAGCGTTGCTTCCTCACCAACTTTGTAGCTTGTTTTATCGGAGGTAAAGGATAGCATTGCGGCCTCTGTAGGGTTGGTTTGCTGCAAACGTTCGGCCCAGTTCGACCAATCGACATAAATGATCTTCCCCGTTGAGTGACCTGTTTCTGGGTCCTTTACCTTAAGCAGGTAACGGCCCCAATCATCCTGGTCGATATGCAGGTTCCATTTTGCATGGCCATTATTCAGTCTGATAGTTTCTGTTTTGATCAGTTTATTGTATTTATCCTGGGTGAAGTTGCTCATTTCGTCCCCGGTTTGGTCCCACCACCAGCGCCATTGCACTTTATAAAGCTCCAGTTCCAGGTTGCGTGTGCCCGGGAACGCATTGCCTTTGGTATCCACATCAACAATATCAATTTGATTATCCCGGCCGGTATATAACATGCCCGACAGATCACTTCCCTGTGGGGTTTTAATGCCGACGTAGCCATTGTAAACATTATAGGGCATCGACATGGTTTGCAGACTGAAATTGCCACCCGGTTCAAAAACCTTCACTACAAAGTTGGCTTTTAATTGGCCGGGGGCTTGCTTTTCAACCTCGATATCCGCATTTACTTTAGCGGTGCCATTCGCATCCAGTCGCCCATCAAATATAGTAGAGGTTTGGGTATTGAATGCGAGGGTAGGGTCGTCAAAAACATAGTCGGGGTAGGTTTTGAAGGTTGTTTTTTGGGACGACAGAAACGCGTCGACCTTGGCTTTCAGATTTTGGGCGACGCCGCCGAATAGCCAATGTGCTTCCAGATTACCATCGGTGCCACTTCCTTTCGTCAGCTCGGTAGTATTCCCAAAGCTTAGGTTAAGCTTGAGACGATTCGGCATGATGGTCTCAATTTTAATCTTCTTCTCGAAAGAAGCACCACCAACTTTTACTTTGGCCGACCAGTTGCCTGTGCGGGATGAGGTCTCGGTAGCAGTATGAAAGCTATAAAAGCCATCTACCGATTTTGTTTGGGTGATGCGTTTATACAACTGTCCGTCAGGGTCAAATAATTCAAATTCTACAGGGTGATCGGCAGGCAGGGTTTTGAGCTTATCCTCCAAAATAAATGAAAGGAAAATAGAATCACCGGGCCGCCAAACGCCACGCTCGCCATAAATAAAACCTTTGAGTCCGCTTTGAATCTGGTCGCCCCCGACATTAAAGCGCGATAATGGGAGGGAACTGCCATCGTCCAGTTTCAAATAACCTCTTTCGGCACCATTTCTAGCCACCAGCAAGTAGGGCTTCCGCTTTAGATCAAACTTAGCCATACCGTCGGCATCCGAAGTGCCACGGTACATTACCTGTTTCTGGAAGTCAAGTATTTCTAAAGACACCCCGGCCATCGGCTTGACGGTGAGGATATTGGTTACTGCCACCACCATGCCGTTGTCATTGCCGCGCTTGGTGATCAGGCCGATGTTGGAGGCAATGATGTTTCGCTTTGCCCAGCGGTCTTTGGTATAGTACGAATTCTTGCAGGGGTCAAAGCGTTCGCTCCAATTAAAACTCTCCGGATAGTAACTATCATAGCGCTGCCAAAATTCATCGTCCTCATCGCTTACCCTATTGGAATTGCCGCCACCATCCTCGTTATCATATCCCTCATCCTCGTTATCGTTTTTCTTGAGCGTTGGTGAACCCAGGCTGCAATTATACAGGGAGTATTCCTTTCTGAAGCCAATAATTACCCGGTAAATAGCCCCCGGCTCGGTTTTTATCAGCTGGTCGATATCCAGCATGAAACGGTTCTTTTTATTCAGGTTGATGCCCTTGTCGCCGTCCAGGCGGATAGTCTTTTGTATGATGGGTTTGCCCACGGAGCGCAAATCGGTACCGCCATCAAAGCCGTTATTCTGAAAATACTGCGGCACATTATTTTCATAGATCTTAATGATGCTCACATCAACGGCATTGAGGTTAACCGCTTCAAATGGCATAGCCAGCTTACCTGAATCGGGCAAAATCACACCCTTGCCGGGTATGGTTACCGATGGCATCCGGTTTTCAAAGAACACATTGGCGCTATAGGCCTTCGTTATCTTCTTTTGTGAGATGTTCTCAACCCCCTCATTCACAAAAGCACTATAGTTGCCCTGCAATCGTTCAGGTGAAAAAACCTTTACGGTACTGCCCTCAATGGTATATGCGGGATCCTCGGTATTTTTAATGCCGATGAGCCCCTTTAAATCCTGACCAACTTTTATGGCATCGGAGAATTGCACCAATACATATTGGTCCTGATCCTGTACCGCCGTTATGGCCAGTACTTTGAAGTCGCCGATAGCAGGAATGTCAAAATCCTGGCTGCCCTTTTTATCAATATTTAGGCTCGTGCCATCCCAATTAACCGAAAGAGGGTTTACCTTGTCGGCAGCACGGGTAAGTTCGGTTATCGTGAATTTATGCGTATGAGTAGGGTTGCTATGCTGCCAGCTGATGTGAACAGGAGAGAGGAAGTTCACATTGATGAGCTTTTCAATCCCGGCGTTGTCTTCATCATCTGCTGTTTGTATAACGCCATCAAGCTTCATTTTGTCGATTGAAGTGCTCGTGGCGGTTTGCAAGCCAACAAATGCCACTGTAAAATCGGGTTTGATGGTTTGAAAAGTAAACTTAAAATCATCAAACCTGTCCGGCACTTCAATTACCTTGCTTAGCTTAAAATCAGCTGAATAAGCCTGATCAGCCACCAACCTTTCACTCGGCCTGAACTCTATCGTACGCTCATCAACCCAATACGCCTTTCCCTTGATCGACGGGGTGAAATCGAAAACACCGTCGGGCAGCTGGTCGTTCTGTACATGGGTGGTCGGTACATCCCCGGCAAGTTTAATGCGGATGGTATTTGCTTTGGATATAAGGCCCGAGGTATACGACTCGATATACTTGCTGAATGCCGGATCAACCGACCCGACCCTGCGCCGATGAAAAATATAGGAGGCTATCAGAATAACAAAAACAAGCGAAATGCCCGCAATAGTTAAGATTTTGCGGCTTGGGTAACGGCGAGGGCCTTCTTCCATGATGAGGTTTAATTTTACCGTAAATTATGAAATTTATGGCAATAAATAATTTATTTGAAATAAGATATTTCAAAAGTGAAGGCCTTATCTGCTAATTTCTTATTGGAAGATCTGTACCCACCAAAAGGTAAAGGCTCATTACCGGATCATTACCCCCGGCTTATTAATAATAGGCAACTTAATAAAATTTGATTCCACAATGCTTTCGGGGAGAAAGATGAATTTTTTATCATATATATCCGTACCGATATAATAGCTTAACCAATACTCATTACTCAACCCAAAGGTAGCTTCGTCAATAGGCTCTATCAGCGCAAAACCGCTATCTTTAACAACCGGGAACATGTGCCTCAGGGTGGAGGTCTTTACCCGTTCGCCATCCTTTTCTCCGTAACCTTTTGAGGTGACCAGCACATTCTCAATTGGTTCATTTTTCAGGTTAATGAGATAGACGTACCAGGTTTTGCTCTCGATATTTTCGCCCTCAAGCGCAACTGCAATAGCAATATCCTTTACTGTATTTTGGGGAAGGTCTTTTATCATGGGTTGGTTATAAATGTTGTATTGGTTGTAAATGTTGTATTGGTTACAACTACTTCAACCACTACAACTATTTCAACTAATACAACCGATTCTACTTCTTCTTCACAAATCTTTTGCCGCCGGCCTTTTTTGGGGCTTTCGCTTCGGCATCGGCTAATGCCTTGCATTCTTCATAGGTAAGCTCCAGAGGTTCCTTGCCTTTTGGTATCTTAACGTTTTGCTTACCGAATTCAATATAAGGGCCCCAGCGACCGTTTAAAATTTTGACCTCCGGGTTTTCATCAAACGTTTTGATCAGCCTTTCCGCATCGCGCTTGCGCTTGTCGATGATCAATTCTATGGCGCGTTCCTCGGTCAGGTCAAGCGGGTCAATTTCCTTTGGTAATGAATAGAAAGCACTATTATGCTTTACATAAGGTCCGAATTTCCCTATGGCAACGGTCATCTCCTTATCTTCAAACACTCCTACTTTTTTCGGCAGCTTAAACAGTTCCAATGCATCAGCAAGGGAAATAGTTTCAATACTTTGCCCTGCCCTTAAACTGGCGTACAACGGCTTTTCTTCAGTTTCATTATCGCCTATCTGTACAAACGGACCGTAGCGGCCTATGCGTACCGAAACTTTTTTGCCATTTTCAGGGTGGGTGCCCAGATCGCGCTCACCTGTGGCCTTATCTGCGGTCTCTATTGTATTTTGAACTTCTTTATGAAATGGATTGTAGAAGTTACGGATCATATCCGTCCAGACTTCTAACCCCTGCGCTATCTCGTCAAATTGCTTTTCGACCCCTGCGGTAAAATTATAATCTACAATACCTTTAAAGTACTGAACCAGGAAATCATTCACCACATTACCAATGTCCGTTGGGAATAGCTTACCACGCTCAGCGCCGGTATTTTCGGTCTTTTCCTCCTTAGTAATATTCGAGCCCTTAAGGGTTAACACCCTGAAGTTACGCAGTTTACCCTCGCGCTCTTCTTTTACCACATAACCACGGTTTTGTATGGTCGAAATGGTAGGCGCGTAAGTAGATGGCCGGCCTATGCCCAGTTCTTCCAGTTTCTTTACCAAACTGGCTTCAGTATAACGTGCAGGAGGGCGGGAGTAACGCTCAGTGGCGGTCATTTCCTGCAAGTCAAGGCGCTGACCTTTGGTTAACGGCGGTAGTATAGCGTTATCCTCGCTGTTTTGTGGTTCTTCATCCTCATCAACCGATTCAAGATACACTTTCAGGAAGCCGTCAAATTTCATTACCTCGCCATTGGCAACCAATTCATCCTTACGGGTTGATATGCTGATTTTTGCGGTAGTCTTCTCAAATAAAGCTTCACTCATTTGCGAAGCTATGGCGCGTTTCCATATCAGGTCATAAAGGCGCGTTTCTGATGGATCGCCGTCAATGGTATGTGCGTCGAAGTATGTCGGCCTTATTGCCTCGTGTGCTTCCTGTGCACCGGCGCTTTTGGTTTTGTATTGCCTTTGCTGATGATATTTATTCCCGTAAGCCGAATTGATCTCTTTTGCAGCAGCGTTTAATGCAGTATCCGACAAGTTAACCGAATCGGTACGCATATAAGTGATCTTACCGGACTCATACAGCTTTTGCGCTACCGTCATTGTACGCGAAACTGAAAAACCCAACTTACGACTTGCCTCCTGTTGCAGGGTAGAAGTAGTAAATGGTGCCGCAGGATAACGTTTGGTCGGCCTTGTTTCAAGTGAACTGATATTGAACGTAGCATTGATGCAATCAGTAAGGAACTTTTCGGCATCCTCCTGTTTGGCAAAGCGCTCAGGTAATTCGGCTTTAAATGCTTCCCGGCCCTTGCCGAATATAGCCACGATCTTAAAAGCTGCTTCGGCTTTGAATTTATTGATATCACGTTCGCGGTCTACAATCAGCCTCACTGCAACTGATTGTACCCTTCCGGCTGAAAGTGACGGTTTTACTTTTCGCCATAAAACAGGCGAAAGTTCAAAACCTACCAATCTGTCCAAAACACGGCGGGCCTGTTGCGCATTTACCAGGTTATAATCTATTTTCCGGGGACTATCGATCGCCTTTAAAATGGCAGGTTTGGTGATCTCGTGGAAAACGATACGCTTTGTGGTAGCATCCTTTAAGCCTAGGGTCTCAAATAAATGCCAGGAAATAGCCTCACCCTCACGGTCCTCATCCGATGCCAGCCAAACCATTTCTGCTTCCTTTGCCAGCTTCTTTAATTCACTTACTATCTGCTTCTTATCGGCTGGTACTTCGTACTTCTGTGCAAAATTATTATCGATATCAATGGCATCTTCCGATTTCACCAAATCACGGATATGCCCGTAGCTCGACTTCACAGTAAAGTCCTTACCGAGGTATCCTTCTATGGTTTTGGCTTTCGCCGGAGATTCGACTATTAGTAGATTTTTTGCCATTTAAGCGATTATTTTTTGCAAATAAAACATAAAGAAAGGGAAACGCAAATTTGTTTTTGCTAAAGATGTTGGAATGTTGGAAAGTTGCCAGGTTGGAATTTGCAATGTTGCTGAAGAAGTTGGAATGACTTTAAAGGTCATAGCCGTCATAAATGTTGAATATTAAGATTAACATTTCAACATTCAAACTTTACAACCTTTCAACAAAATCTTACATCAAAAAACCGCCTCCCAAAAGGTCGTTGCCTTCATAAAATACGGCTGATTGTCCGGGAGCTATGCCCGATACGGTATGATGAAAATCAACCTTCATATGCTCGCCCATTTGTACAATGGTGCTCTGCGTACCTGCATCCTTGTAGCGTATTTTGGTTATGGCTTCCAAAGGTTCGGTTATCTTATCGTATTTAACCAGGTTGAGGTTTTTAACCCAGGCTGATTTACGTTCCAGTTCATCCTGCGTGCCCAAAACCACTGTATTTGTTTCAGGATCAATACGCGTTACAAACATCGGATGCCCCAATGCAATACCCAAACCTTTACGCTGACCAATAGTATAAAACGGATATCCCTGGTGCTTGCCCACTATAGTGCCATCAGTGAGCACGAAGTCGCCACCGGCAACACGTTCCTCCAGATCCTCTACCTTGTGTCTTAAAAAGGCTCTGTAGTCGTTATCAGGCACAAAGCATATTTCATAGCTTTCGCTTTTACCCGCAAGTTCAACCTGGCCCATATCCATCGCCATTTGCCTGATCTCGGCTTTAGTAAAGCTGCCAAGAGGGAATTTTGTGCGTGCTAAATTTTGTTGAGATACGCCCCATAGTACGTAGGATTGATCCTTATTTTCGTCCAGACCCTTTGATACCACGTAACGCCCATTATCGTGTATACGGATATTGGCATAATGACCCGTTGCAATAAATTCACAATCAAGTTTATCCGCACGTTTGAGCAATGCTTCCCATTTGATATGGGTGTTACACAAAACACATGGGTTAGGGGTGCGGCCCGCAAGGTATTCATCCACGAAGTTATCGATCACGAAATCACCGAATTCGCTCCTGATATCCAGTATATAATGCGGGAAGCCATAACCAACAGCCAAAGCCCGGGCGTCGTTAATGCTATCCAAACTGCAGCAACCAGTTTCCTTTGAACTGCCGCCGGATGAGGCGTAGTCCCAGGTCTTCATGGTAAGGCCTATCACCTCATAACCCTGCTCATGCAGCATAATTGCTGCCACCGAGCTATCCACCCCGCCGCTCATCGCCACTAATATCCTGCCGTGCTTACTCATTTCGGGTGCAAAGATACGTTTTTTGATTTATGGTGATAATGGGCTGGGTCAGGGGAGGGTAAGTTTTGTTTAGTCCGTAAGTCCGAAGTCGGAAAGTCCGGAAGATGGATGTTTTGAAAATCAGGACTTGTGCTGCTATTAAAGGTAGTCCTGCTTTACGCTTATACTACACATGCCTTAGGCACAAGGCAGGTATCCGCTGCAATCAGGTTTAGGTAGGAGGGGTCTGCTGTTTGTCTGAGCTGGGATTAAACAGATTGATCCGATTACCCGGATTTAAAAATCATGTGAATCCATTAATCCGTTTAATCCCGGTTCAGACAATTGCGTTAGCGACAGGAGCGGATACCGGCCAGTGCCTAAGGCCAAGCAGCCGTATGAGCGTATGGCGCCCGCTGGTAAGCGGGAACGCCCAAAATAAGCTCTTTTTAGATCGATTTTTCCCATTAACTTAAAGTTAATTAACATTAATAATCAAATATTTATAAAATTTATTTAATGTGTTTATTTAACCATGTCAATTTTTACATTAAAAACTCAACCCTCACCATTCATCATTCACCAACGCCCCATCAGGCCACAAAAACCGTCTTGATATTCACAAATTCATGGATACCAAACAAGCCCAATTCTCTGCCATAACCAGATTGTTTGATACCACCAAAAGGCAATCTCGGATCAGATTTTACAAGCGCATTCACAAAACATGAGCCGGCCTGCAATTCATTTTTTGCAATCCTTTCACCCTTCTCTTTATCCTTTATGAACACTGCCGAGCCCAATCCGAAAGTACTATCATTAGCGATCCTTATCGCATCTTTCTCATCTTTCGCAGAAATGATGGCCGCTACCGGGCCAAAGAGTTCCTCATCATAAGCAGGCATTCCCGGTTTTACTTTGGTGAGGATAGTGGCCGGATAAAAAGCATTTTTCCCTTTCGGTATTTCACCACCCAAAATACATTTTGCCCCCTTCTTTATGGATTGCCTTACCTGCGCATGCAATTCATTTCTCAGATCAACCCGTGCCTGCGGACCAATATCGGTATTCGCGTTTAGCGGATCGCCCAACTTTTTTGCCTTCATTTTGCTGAGGAATAGCCTGGTAAATTCCTTTTCGATCGATTTTACCACGATAAAACGCTTTGCGGCAATACAGCTTTGCCCGCTGTTGATTGTGCGACTGTTTACACAAATCCCCGCTGCTTTATCAAGATCAGCATCTTCCAGTATAACATAGGCATCACTGCCACCAAGTTCCAATACCGTTTTTTTCAGGAGCGATCCCGCTTTTTGAGCCACCTGTTTGCCGGCATTGGTGCTCCCGGTAATAGTAACTGCCTGAATTAAGGGATTTTCAATAACCTTTTCAACCATCGTATTGCTGATCAATAACGATTGGAATACATTTTCGGGGAAACCAGCCTGGTGAATCACATCTTCAATAGCCAACGCACAGCCTGGTACATTGGATGCATGCTTAAGCACACCGCAATTCCCCGCGGCTAAAGCCGGCGCCAGGAAACGAAATACCTGCCAGAATGGAAAATTCCAGGGCATTATCGCCAATACAACACCTATAGGCTGAAAGCTCACAAAGCTTTTGGATGCATCGGTTTCAATCAACTGATCGCTGAGATATTTTTCGGCATTGGCCGCGTAATATTCACATACGGCCGCGCATTTTTCTATTTCAGCAACGCCCTGGTTGATGGGTTTCCCCATTTCCTGCGCCATCAATACGGCAAGCTCCTTTTTGCGGATTTGCAGTATGTCGGCCATATGGATTAAAAGCTGGCTTCTTACCTCGTGACTCGTATTTTTCCAATTGAGCCATGCCTTGTGGGTTTGCGTTATCTTCTGTTCTGCCTGCTTTGCGGTATGGGCCCTGTAAGTTTTAACCACCTTCCCATTGGCAGGGTTTACTGAAATTATGCTCATAACTGGTTTGGTTTACCCTGCAAAGTAAACAGATGTAATGGTAAATAGTTGAAATTGTGTATAATTAGTGCCGGGCATCAAAAGTCCCGGCAGGGACATAGTTCCATTGTTCTAATTCTACCAGGGAGCTAATAGGCTTGCAAACGCCGTTTGTTATCAAAATTATCCTGTCGCTGGCTGCGATGATATTGGTATAGTCGTGATCGGTAATGATAAATCCTTTTGTTGAACGATACTCCCTTATTAAATTGATGATTAACTCCTTATAAAGCGGCTCAACCTTCGAGAAAGGCTCATCGAGCATAATAAATTTGACGTCAAGGTTTACCAATAACATGATCTCAAAGTATCTTAATTCGCCACCCGAAAGCTCTGATATTCTCTTTTGGAGATGGTTTTTTAATCTCGGGTCACTGATAATCTTTTCCCTGCCACTCTTGGTTGAAATATAAATACTGATGATCTTTTGTATCGAGATGTTCTTCGGCAGAAAATCATGCTGCGGCAGGTAGGCTATCAGATTGCCATGTTTATAAAGCTGACTGTACACCTTGTTATTTATCCTGATAAACTTATTGTAGGTAAACAGGGTTCCGAAAATTATCTTTAATAAGGAGGATTTA
>Ga0206890_1064_pt1 | contig 31669 bp, 35 predicted proteins | sample Alteio_BWOrgHeat_58_FD_152960 | JGI IMG/M metagenome (GOLD analysis project Ga0206890, IMG submission 152960) | Enriched cells from forest soil in Barre Woods Harvard Forest LTER site, Petersham, Massachusetts, United States - Alteio_BWOrgHeat_Nextera6 ... | reverse complement strand
ACCGCTAACCAATAAGAACCAGCTTACGACGATCCCCCGCGTATTTAACATAGAGGTGCCGGTGGAACTCTGCGATGAAATGATAAAGGCCAAAACGACTGCAGACTGCGAACAGGTGGGAACAGAATGGCTGCTGCACCAGTGCCGCGACCTGCTAAAAAATAATGTACCGGTGCTGCATTTTTATACGCTGGGCAAGCCGGGTGTTATTTACAATGTTTTAAAACAGTTGTTTTAACCCCCCGGCCCCTTCGTTCGGCGAAAGCTCACGATGAAGGGGAGCGCTTTGAGCATAAGACGTTTAGCTATTGAACAAATATCAAACTCCCGCCCCGAGGGGAGACATCATTTATCATCTATTTTTTTGGATTGATTTACGACACTAACTGGTATAAAAAAAGAACGCCAGGGCTCCACTCCACTCACTACTCTTTTACCCGCCTGGCATTCCTTATTTCATCAATGTTTCTTAAGCAAGGCCTGCACCGGCATTTGCCTCACCGTTTTGCGCATGGCGGTGATGGGGTTTGTGCTTACCACGGTATGCCGGGCTAAATGCCTTTACCTTCACTTCTTCCCCTGTATTCTCATCCTCTTGCGCACCTCTTGCAGCAATATATTTGTATAGCCTCATTGCGGGGTAGTAAAGAGCGGCTGCTACGGCTGCTGAAATCCCAATTACTTTCCAATATTTTTTCATAGATCTTGTTTTAAAGGTGAATTGACAAGTACGTCATTGTAATACGCTTAAAAAATCGAGCCAGTATGGAATAAATCAAAAATCAAAAAATCAAAAATCAAAAATCAGAATTCAGAATTCAAAATTCGATGTTGATAATGAGAACCAGGTATACCCATGCAATAATATTTGTACATTACCGTTTGTTCATAAAATCCACCACATGAAAAAACTAATCTTAATCGCATTATTCGTCCCGTGTTTTTCCTTTGCCCAAAGGTTTGAAATATCGGAGCAGGCGGGTTATAGCACCACCACTGGTTTTACATTTTTTGGGGACGCGGCAAGGAGGATGTACGGCATAACCAATCAGGTGTCTGCAGGCTACTGCTTCCTGAGACATTTTTCAGTAAGCGCCTTTTATCAATTTAATAACTGGGATAACCACAACAACGCATATGGTATATCCCCTGATTTCGTTACAAAACACCTCTACACAGGCCTTGACTTACAGATGACAACATTTTCAACGCTCACAGGGCCAAATGCTAATTTTAATACATCATGGGGATATGGGCTTCATATTGGTTCCAAACAAAAGATATTTAAAGGCCTTTCATGCGTGGAGCAACTTGGTTTTGACGTGGATAATGAAACCCTTAACGCGAGATACAACCCTTTTGGTGTCTCCAGAGAATATCTAAGTGTTAACGAGACGTCGAACATTTGGTATTTACGTGCAGGACTTTCTTACAGGATATAAAATAATTATCAAAAACGCCACCACATGAAAAAACTAATCTTAATCGCATTATTCGTCCCGTGTTTTTCCTTTGCCCAAAGGTTTGAAATATCGGAGCAGGCGGGTTATAGTACAACCACTGGTTTAAACAATAACTGGCCGGCTATGAATGGCTTTTCCAACCAGGTGGCCGTGGGTTACCGCTGCCTGAGGCATTTTTCAGTAAGCGCCTATTATCAGTTTAATAGCTGGAACGACCACAACAATGTATATGGTATATCCCCTGATTTCGTTACCAAACATTTTTACGCAGGCCTGGACCTGCAGATGGTTACGCTTGCATTTGTACCCATACCTCTAGCATTCCCTGTTGAATCTTATCATTTTAATACATCGTGGGGCTACGGGATTCATATTGGCGCAAAACAAAAGATAATTAAGCGACTTTATGCTGTTATGCAAATTGGTTATGATATAGATAATGTAAGCTACACTACTGCATCGAACACGGGAGGACCTCCAATTGACTCTCATGAAAAGAATACAGAAACACTAAATATTTGGTATTTGCGTGCAGGGCTTTCTTACAGGTTATAAAATAGTTATTAACGGTTGCTCATGAAAAAATCATCTTCCAGAATAGGGCTCGTTGCTTTCGGCGTGTTGTTTTTTGCGGCTACTGCTTACGCCCAGGCCCAATCGACAATCAGTAAGATAGAGACGCTGCTAAAAAAGAACCAGCCAAGTACAAAGAGCGTGAGCATGGCAGGCGGCTTTGTGATCATAGACCAAAAAAGCAAGGGCGTAGGGTTTGGTTTCCAGGTACCTTATGACAGTGTTGATTACAGCTTCACTTTTAGTACGAAAAGCAAGAAAGATACGACCTTCAATGTAAATATCAAATGCCCTAACAATAAAGACTGCATCGTGATATATGACGACGATAAGGAGTTTCTTAAAAAAAATATATGGATCTCATTCAAATCTGAGCCGGATGCTGAAACATTTATAAGCCTGATGGGAGCACTAAAAGAAGGAAAATAATACTTTTGTACCACCAATCCGGTTTATTTATGAAATATGTTTTGCTTGCCGTGTGTATTTTTTTTATCTCCTGCAATCCTCACCCCGAAGGTAAGATACTGTGTGCATGTATATTCCAAAAAACCAACTCGAATACATTTATATTGGGCTATATAGGCCTTAATAAAGCCGACAGTGAGTGCCATTTGATACAAAAGGCACTCTCGAAAGGCGATACCTGCGTGGCGCTTGTGCAGGATGGTGAAGAACCGCCAGGCTACAAGTGAGCAACATTTACCCGTTCGTCATTTCCTCCAGTGCATTGGCAATGCTACTTCTGAATACAATTTTGGTATCGCATACTAATATTTTTAAAATACCGTTTATTTCTTAGTAATGCACTTTTATGAAACACCGGTACTTTGTTTTATTTCTCTCCATCCTGGTTGTCGTTCTTTATTCTGCCTGCGAGAAGAAGGATGGCGCAACGTCAACGGCTACACCAGTAGTAGATTCTACCAAAAATACTGATTCCATAAAACAGGTATCAACACAAAAAAATCCGCGCAGTGATCCTAATATTTTTTACTACACCGGGCTATTAACCAGTAGTTTGCTTGATGGGCCTAATATAGGGGTGCCCGGCATTTATGATACCGACAACAACTTTACATTTTACACTACACACACCACTCCGGATTCCATAAAATTTACCAGTTTGGGAAGTCTGATTGATGCTAGTTCCGGCTCAGGATTGGATGTTGTCTCCGCCCAGTTTAAAATCAATGATAGTAACTCCTATTATTACCTTATTTATGATGGGTATCCCAATTATGCGTATTACTATTCATTTAAAATATCGAACGGGATACTATCTGTCAGTTGGCGTTATCCACGGGACGTGCCGGGCACTTGTGATCAAGGATGTTGTACCGGTTATTTTACCGGTGTTAAACAATAACACTACAATTCATAGCCGCCATCAAATCCAATGTCATGAAGTTAGCGATAAAATAATTTCGCCCTTTCAGGGCTCCGAGTGTATAAGGCATTGATTTTCTATAATAATATCAACCCTATGGGTTTTAATGTTGCTAAGTTAATGACGTTTCTATTAAATCATTCCTTCATCATTTCCTCTATTACCCTTGCGATGCCTTCGGCATTAGGCTTTGAGAAATAGTCGCCGTCGGTGGAGTATGCGGGGCGGTGGCCATTAGCAGAAATGGTGCGGGGCGCCACATCCAGCCATTTATATCCGCCCTGGTTTTCCATAACATGCTGGTACATATATGCCGTAGCGCCGCCCGGCACATCCTCATCAATGAATATGATGCGGTTGGTTTTTTTGAGCGAGGCAACGATGATATGGTTAATATCGAATGGCAGCAAGGTGCGCACGTCTATGACCTCACAGTCTATGCCTTTTGGCACGAGATAATTATTAATGGCCTCATCAATAACCCGGAGCGTGGAGCCGTAAGACACGATGGTAATATCCGCTCCCTGCCTGATTATTTCCGGCACGCCGAAGGGAACGGTGTAAGTATCGAGGTTGGCGGGGAGCTTTTCTTTCAGGCGGTATCCGTTGAGGCATTCTATTACGAGTCCCGGCTCATCGCTTTGCAGCAGTGTGTTGTACATGCCGGCAGCCTGGGCCATATTGCGGGGCACACAAAGGTACATGCCACGGATGGAGTTAATGATCATGCCCATTGGCGAGCCGCTGTGCCAAAGGCCTTCGAGCCGGTGGCCGCGGGTGCGCACTATGAGCGGGCACTTCTGGCCGCCGCGGGTACGGTATTGCAGGGTAGCCACATCATCGCTCAGGGGCTGGAGGGCATAGAGCAGGTAGTCCAGATATTGTATCTCGGCTATGGGGCGCAGCCCACGCATTGCCAGGCCTATTCCCTGCCCGATTATTGAGGCCTCGCGGATGCCCACATCAGTAATGCGCAGGGCGCCATACTTATCCTGGAGGCCGGCAAAGCCCTGGTTGACATCGCCTATCTTGCCGAGGTCTTCGCCAAAGGCGATGAGCGCTGGATTGGCCGCGAATGCCTGGTCGAAGAATTTATTGAGCACTTCGTAGCCATTGAGGGTGGGCGCGCCGGCATCATAAGTAGCGGCCACTTCGGGTACCTTCATAGCACTGAAACGCGACTGGGAATACAGATGGGATGAGTATTTTTCTTCGTTATCCTTTCGTACATTTTCATATAAACGGCGTAATGCCGCGATTGCCTCACCGCTCCCGGTACACAAGCCAAGTACCTTGCCGAGGGTTTGCATTACGTCCTTGCGTATGGGCTCCTTAATGGCATTCAGCTCGCTTACCAATGCGGCTACGGCCTGCGCGTTTGCACCGGCTTCATACACGGCCTGGCTGCACAGAGCGGCCGCCTGCTCTATCTGCTGTTTTATAGGGGAGAGAAAGTTATCCCATGCCCTTTGTTTGGCTGTTCTTGCTTCGGTTTTCGCTTCTTCTTCCAGCGCGGTGATCTCATCTTCGGCAGCTATGCTGTTCTCCAGTATGAACTGGCGCATTTTGAGGATACAATCCCATTCTTTTTCCCACTCCAGCCGGTCCTTGCTCTTGTAGCGCTCATGCGAGCCTGACGTAGAGTGCCCCTGCGGCTGCGTCATTTCCTGCACATGAAAAATGGCGGGCACCTGTGTATCTCTTACCCTGGCAATGCCTCTCTGAAATGTTTCCACCAGGCCGGCATAATCCCAGCCCTTGACGGTGTAGATGTTTATGCCCCCTTTCTTGTCGTCCCACTGCATGCCGGCGAGGGCATCGGAAATAGAGTTTTTCGTGGTCTGGTATTTGCGGGGGACCGAAATTCCGTAGCCATCGTCCCATACAAATATGGCGAGCGGCACCTGGAGGACGCCGGCGGCATTGACGCTCTCCCAAAACAATCCTTCGGAAGTTGCGGCATCGCCGATGGTGCAGAATATTACTTCATTGCCTTTGTTGGTAAATTTTTCAAACCCGGTTTGCAGCTCATCAATATTCCGGTACATTTTTGACGCATAGGCCAGGCCGAGCGCCCGCACCATTTGCCCTGCCGTGGGCGATATGTCGCTGCTGGATTGGGGCGCCTGCATGAGGTCTTTCCACTCGCCATTGTCATCGAGCCAGCGGGTGCCGTAGTGGCCATTCATCATGCGGCCAGCGGAAGAGGGCTCATTCTGCACGCTCATATCGGCATACAGCTGGGCGAAAAACTCCTGCATATTGCTCATGCCTGTAGCAAACATGAGGGTCTGGTCGCGGTAATAACCGGAACGGATATCGCCGGCCCTGAAGCACTTGGCGGCGGCTATCTGGGCGAGCTCTTTGCCATCGCCAAAGATGCCGAACTTGGCCTTGCCGGTGAGCACCTCACGGCGGCCTATAAGACTTGCTTCACGGCTGGCTACCGCAAGGCGGTAATCGTCGAGCACTCCCTGTTTGAATTCTTCAAACGACAGCCTTGCAGCATTTGATGTGGTGGCAGTTTGCGGCATAAGACAAAGATAATAGATAATGGTTAATGGTCAATGGTTAATGGTCAATGGTTAATGGTCAATGGTCAATGGGTTAAAGGGGTATGGGCCTTGTTGGCTTAATATAAAGAATCTTGTTATTGCGGGTTTGTCCGACACTCATCATAAAAATAATTTTGTTAGTCCGTGGAAGGCGGTGAAAAGTTGATTTGTTGATAAGTTGATAAGTGGGCGTTTAAGCTGCCTACATGCCAAAACATGCCTTTTTTGGTTGTGCAAAGAAAAATGGTTTTGGTGATTTTTATTATTGGCTTCATTTGTATGGTGTTATGATTGTGATTTAATATTATTTGTGCCCTGTTTGATCAATAACTGCTTGCCTTCTGCTTTCCCTTTACATGCCTTTTTGGTTGCCTTTTTGGGTGTAAAACATGTCTTTTGCCCTGGCTGTGCATGTTAGCGGTTGTTGCTCCCCACACTCCTACATTTTCGGAAAGTGAACCTTTTTTACCCCAGATCTATCCAACAAAATTCACTTTCCATTTTTTTCAATTTTTAATCCCGAGCAATCGGGATGATTTAGGGATTTTGTTTAGTAAATATACTACTGTATAAAAGATTATACGTTTTGCTACGGGTAGTGAAATTTTTTTTTCGCCGGAAATGGGCTGTGGTGGCGGGTTTTGGAAAATGGGGTTGCGGAAAAATGTGAACCTTGATTTTTTTGATTAAAGGATTTTCATGAATGTGCTTGATTATTAACCACGGAGGCGCAGAGGCGCTAAGTGCAGTTGCGACAGTGGAAATTTGAAAATAAAGTCCCAGGGTTGGGCTGTGCCAAGTCAATACCGGTTGGAAACCGGGGCCTATTTATAGCAGCGAATGCGCGGCTCTAACATTCGTAGCAACGGGGAATTAGGTAGCAATACCCAGTTACACGCAGATATAAGATATAAAGAGATTAAGATTATTTTATATTATTTCTCCGGTAAAATGCCATTAGTAAATTAAATGCAGCCAGTCCGATAAGAGTAATTACAATAGCTGTTTTTTTATTAAAATGTGACCAAATAAAACCTATTATCATTATCATTAGAGAGGCGGATATACTAAAAAAAATTAGCGCCTTTCTTGTCAGAGTTCTACGTGTGCGCATACAACTATTTTGTAGTCCGTAAAAATAATAAAAATGGCTATCAACTGATAGCCTTTACTTTGTTATATCGCGCTTTCCTATGCGGCTCCGGTTGGTTGGGTGTTAGCGTCCGATATTTCAATCTGTTACCGCTAAACTCCTTTATACTTTTTTGCGTGTTGGTACGGGTAGTGAAATTTTTTTTTCCGCCGGAGATGGGCTGTGGTGGCGGGTTTTTGAAAAATGGGGCTGCGGGAAAAATGTGAACCTTGATTTGCCCGATTAAAGGATTTGCCTGAGAGTATCGTCCTGCGGAGACAGTGAGACACCAGGGATACCTTTGTTGCGTGCGTTTCAAACACGCCGCCGGGGCATCCTCGTTTGCAACCAAGGACGAGTGGGCGCAGGGTAGCGTGATACATACGCGCAGATCACGGATATGCAAAAGCTTCGTAGGCAAAAGGGCCGTTACCTCCATGCGCAGACGGGTCCAGGTTAGTGATAATGCTAAAATACTCCATTGTAGGGTCGCACACTAATGAAGTCGAAGGCATTCCCTGTGCGAAACCACATCCAAAAGCCCACGCAGTACCGGGTATGTATCCAAGATCGTAACCTCCGAACCCGACATGCATACTATCAACGAATGTGATCGAAATGGTCGTGTCGGGTTCATACGTGTATTGAAGACCGCCACTGCTTGCCTGGGAATAGTAATAGTGTCGCCAGTTGTAAGTTCCCGCGATCTTACGTACCGGCGGATTTAGCCAAAGTGATTTTATTATCGGGTGAAGGCTGTCGTTATTGATGATCAGCGAAACGGAGTCAGGTAATGTTTCAAAACCATGAAGCGAAAGATACGGATTAGGTTCGTTCGAACGTATCGTGGAATAAACATACATCGGCGCAGCCAACACAGAGGTGCCACCGTCGCCAAATTTCCACAAAAAAGTAGACGTAGCCGGCGCAGTGCTGACGAAGCTGATCGTATCGCCCACAACAAGGCTACCGGAATAGGAAAAATCGTATACGGGTACAGGCGTCGCTAAATCCTTTTTATGCGAGCATCCAAAAAAAATGACAACGAAAGCAATACACAATAGTACAGGTGGTTTCATAACTGTAAACCCTGGTATAGGTGAAAATTGCAATAATCATGCCAATTGCTATATCCACTCCCTCGTCCGCGAATGTTTCCCGTGTAATGCCACTATGTTTTATCGGATGGTATGCCTCCGAGGGGCTATCGTTCACGCCTTTTTGCGACAACAAATAACTCCACTCGCCCTTATATGAACGAGGAGCGAGCGGGCACCGGATGCGAAAGAATATACGGCGCAAGGGCAATAAAAATGAAATAGAATGGCAAGCATAATTGCGTTTTTGCTATGCGGATTAGTGCGGGTTTTCGGAATTGGGGGAACATTAATATCTTCGGGGTAGTTTGGGAAGGGCGTACACTGTTTACGTTTTTTCGTGTATAGCCGGGCTGTATGGATATTGATATTTTCAAACCGGAACAATGGCATGACTTCTTCGTCATGGTTGGAGGGGGGGCGGCCGCTCTCGCGGGGCTGGTGTTTGTAGCCATGTCGATCAACCTGAATATTATTGCGCGGGATGCAACGCATAAGAACCGCGCTATAGCCACACTAACGGGCTTCAGCGCGGTCTTCATGGTTTGTGCATTCGCGCTGATTGGAAATCAAAGCTATCAATGGCTCGGCGCGGAGTGGCTGGTTGTTTCGCTCGTTCCGACGATTACTTACATACGGGTATACATCAAGGCCAGAAAACTGGGCAAAAGCGCTGTGGGGCTCAGCATCGTTCGCTTTATCGAGGGTACCAGTTGTTACGTGGCCCAGATAATAGGTTCTGCCTTCCTCATATCAGGACATATTGCCGGACTTTATGTGGCCTCAGTAGCAATGGTGCTCTCGTTCGCTTTTTTCATTTCAGGGGCGTGGCTCCTTATCATCGGGGTTTACGAGAACCAGGTTAAACAGCGGGATTAGTGTGGGCTTTTCGGAAATGCGCTGATAAAAAAGACTATTCTTTATCCCAATTCCAGGAAAATGGCATTAGTAGTAAAGCAATGTTGAAATCGCTTGCCCCCACGGCTTTAACATCCATTGTTCCCATAGGCCCGGAGACTTTATAGGAAGACACATTCTGCAGAGGGTCGCTTAATTTGTTGACTAACACAACGTTCCCGGAGTAATAAGTAGCACGTAGTTTCCAGGCGATGCCGGCAAATACGCCAACCTCCAGCATGCCGTACTCCCTGACGATAAAGTTTTCGTCGGAAGCTATTATTTTAGAAAGACATCCGGCAGGCTCCAATCCGAATCCAAAAGATATAAGAGACTTATTGTGTTTATTATGCGTCACCTCTCCACCTGATTTAAACGCGATACCTAATGGCACACCGATAATTTCAGCCACCGATTGATCTGAAAAGGTAGCAGAGCCATAGGACAGCGGCCCTATATTGTACCTGTAAAAATATGCGCTGGCTGCAATTTCATAGCCTATTGCGCTTTCTGCTCCTGTTCGGAGGAATGGTTTAAAAACCCCTGCCTGCCCGCCAAAAGATTTATTGCAACCAACAGTAGTTTCGGAAGTAGCATCAATGGCTGCCACGGGTGGTGTAGAATTACCGTTGCCCTTAGAAACGTAATGAGCAGATACATCGATACTCATAGAAGGTATGCCATAACCGATGTAAAATCTTTTTAGCCTCGCCTTATGAGCATCACTAAAATCGTTATAGTGCGAATAATAATTAATTGCAGACTGGCTATAAGCCTGACTTACGCACATGTAAAGAATAATATACGTAAAAATTAATTTCAAATGCATATGATATATTTGCAGGTAAATATAAAAAATTTGTGGGAACTATATACCAGTTGGGACTAAACGATTTATTAAAACCAGTGCTCGTTCATTTCTTTTAAAAAGTCTGGGTCATCAATAGGAAACCCTGATTCTGACCCAATGACTGCATCAATACCACAATAAGGACATATGGCATTAGCATCTAACTGACCCATTGGCATTGTCCAGTTAGTAATTTCTTTGGTGGAATAAACGCTGAGGCAATAGAAACATGCACACGAATCAGAAAGGAGCATCTCTTTTCTGTCAACATTACAAGATTTATGGGCGTCTATAATAAATTCTTTAGAATATTTCGCTATACTGCGCAATTATGTATAAATATACAATGAAAAAAGGCTGCAAATCGCAGCCTTAATAATTCCTTAGAGTGTTTGCTCTATTTGCCTATCAAAGTATTGTAGGTTATACGAGTATCGGAAACTTTTTTTAGAGCAATTGCAAACCTATCCACACCCTTTTGTTCACGCACCCCATATCTATAACTAAACTCATTGCAATACCTATGCAAATGCTTTACACCAATAGGCGCTGAGCCTGTAGTAACTTATATTTGATAAGTAGTTTGAAGCTTTATCTTTGTCTTCAAAAATCAATCTCCTGTTTTCCAGGAGTTCAATTTGTTCAGCAATAGTTAGTGCCTTCTTATCAAACAACATAAGTCTATAAAAATAAAAAGACCCGCCAGGGTGCGCATATGAAGAGGCGTGGCAGGTACTGTTACCGCAAATATACGAAGCTCTCTGATAAATTCCAAACAGTGAATTCCGTTCCCGCGAGTCTCCTTTTTCAGGAACTCGGCCGCAATCAGGCTCCGTACTTGATGACTACCTCCTGCCCTCCTAATAAGCACAAATTTCCGCAACACCCTTTTTGCACCCCGCCACCACCGCGCCTTCCCGGCGAAAAAATTTTTTACTACCCGTAGCTACGCACAAATAAAATTCGAAACACAGACCGTTAAATTGATACCGAACCAAATGCAAAATCGTCAAATTAGCTTGATGATAGAAGAAATGGCTTTGAATAGACACAAATCGGCCTCAAGCCGGCCCGTGATGATGTGTTTGTTTCTTTTTTGGGGGTATAATGTAATGATCCCGTTCTGGAATGATAGCCCCTTTTATATGCAGGAACGGATAAGGAACTTTGGTGGCGTTGGAGGTGATAACAATGTCATCAAAAAAAGAACCCACATTGCCCTCCGCAATATAAGCTATTATTATAGTCCCTGTTTTGCCAGGCTTTATGGGGGTACTGGTCCATTTACAGGTTACGTGGCCGGAATCACATTTCACGCCAGTAATAATCAGGGGCGCATTGCCTGAATTTTTAACTTCAAATTGGTTTTCAACACCCTCCCCTTGCGGGATCCCTCCGAAATCATATAGGGTGTCACCATTTGCAAATACCAATACAGGGTTGCCGGTATTTGTTCTGCTGCGCGCATCAGCATTTGCCATACAGTAAAAAAGAAACAACAGGCTGAACAGCAGTACACCTCGTTTCATATAAAATAATATTCTATCAAAAATACGGTTTTCACCTTTTCAACCTATATAAAAGTATGTTAACATTCAAACTGAGACACTACCCAATTTTTCCGTCCCCGCCCCCACGTTGGGCGTCTCTCTGACTACGTCCGTGCGGCAGTCAATCTCTGATTGACTAACATGTCACGAGCGTCACCGCGAGACATTAACGGTTGGTAATGGGAATTGAGGACAGCAAATTTAAGTACATGATTTCCCAACCAGCTTTTTCGACCCCCGCCACCACCGCGCTTTCCCAGCAAAAAAAAATTTTACTACCCGTAGCATCACCCAAATAAAATTGGAAATATAGGCATTTGAATTGCAAAATTTTAAATGATGAAAACTCAAAAAATGCATATGAAATTCCAAAATGGAATTTGAAGTTTGTCAGCGCAGTTACTGGCAAAAAGTTTCACTTTACCAATATATGGAAAAGTAGGGGGTAGAATAATATAGTATGAATTTAAGATATTAAAGTCATGCTATGCCCCCTTTTACGGTGTAATAAAATTATTAGTCATAATATGCCACATCCCAAACTCCCAGCTACTACCGCAATAAATTTCTCACAAAGACGTTCATTATAAGTGTTTGAATATTACGATTAACCGAAAGACCCCGGTCGTCGCTATTCCGTTATTTTTAGGATAAGCCTTTTATTGCAAACGAATAATGCCAACACCTAAAAACGTATATTTACATAAATGAAACCTTATGAGAAACCTGGTAATCTTATTGCTCCTGCTCACAGTTTTGCCCTGCTGCAAAAAGCCCCAAAACGTGCAACCCACCTATATAAGCGCGGACTTTAAAAGCTATTTTGATTACCAGCCCGGCACCTACTGGCTATTCTACGACTCCGTCAACAACTATTTCGACAGTGTGGTAGTAGCCACCTATACCGACCAGCAGGTCACTACCGCCCAAACCAGCAATGAGGAGGTGCAGATAGCCATGCTGGGTTATTACCAGGGCGCCATGGGGTCAACCTCGTCGTGGTCCATGTTTTTAGCCCAGAATACCTGCAGCATTAGCTTCGGCGCCAGTGGCTATTACGAACCCACCGGCGACGAACTGGCCAAAGACATGCCATTCAGGACCGGCAGTTACTCTTTCAGTAATAATGTCACCCACCAGCCGGTAACCTGGAATACAGTTTTATTGCCCAATTATACGCTCGGCACTGCAACATTCAAAAATGTGTACATGATCACCAACGCCCTTGATAACGGCGCATACGCTACCGATACTTTCTATATCAACGCCGATAACGGGTTTATCGCCATCATGCGCCACAACTCCTACAGTTCACCCGCACGCCTTTTCCTCACCGCCGAGCATATTATTCATTGATTACTACTTAAAACAAAAATCAGACACTTACCTAAATAAAACGATTATGAGAAACATGATATTCTTACTGCTCCTGCTTGCCGGGCTATACTCGTGCACAAAACCGCAAGCTATACAGCCCACTTACGTAAGCGCGGGCATTAAAAGCTATTTCGATTACAAACCGGGCAGCTACTGGATATTCTACGACTCAGTAAACAACTATTTCGATAGTGTGGTCGTCACCAACTACGCAGACCAGCAGGTGACCACAACCTCCACGAGCACCGAGCAGGTGCAAATAGCCATGGAGGCGTTTTATGAAGATACCGAGTATGCGGCCTATGCAAGCTCCCCATGGTCCATGTTTTTAGCCGGCAATACCTGCAGCATTATGCCCACCCTGCCTTTATACTCTAATTATAACAGGCAGAATGGTGATGAACTGGCTATTGGCATGCCCTTCCAGACGGGGACTAATACATTTAATAATTCGCAGCACGAACAGATAATAATGACCACCACGCTGCTGCCGTCCTATACAGTTGGCGCCGTTACCTACAGCAATGTTTACCAGGTGATCAATTCTTTCAACAGCTATTACTATGCCGATACTTTTTACCTCAACCAGGATCATGGTTTTATAGCCATACTCTTTAACAGCCAGTTTCATGAGCGCTTATTCCTGAGCAGGGACGTCATTGTTCATTAGATTTATGCGTTTATAGGTTCGGGGCTGACTGATTATTTCCTCTTTATTCATTTCAGCTGGTTCAATCTTCGCTATTCTCAAAGTCATCGTAGAATCTTTCGTCGAAGGTATGGCCCGAAGGGGTGCCGGATTTCAGTATTACATACACCATGTAGATAACCAGTAGTGGCGCTATAAGAAACATAGTGAACACTGCCCCCGCCGGGAAGCCGACGTATGGCGATAACTGGTACACCACAGCAAACAAGGTGACCAGGGCGATTACTTTATATACTCTTTTCATGGCGTCGCATTTTTATAGAGATATATAAATATCCTGCCAGTAATTGACCCGATAATCCACTTAAAATTTGAAAACCGCCTTTTGTGATTTTTCTTCTGCAATAACATTTGGCTTTGAAAAATACCGTTAAAAGACGGTATGAAATATGGGATATTATTTTTACTATTACGCATAGTTGTGACTACCAGTAGGTTTACGGATTACAAATTGGTGTTTATTTTTTTTGTTCATGTTCCCGGAAAATGAGGAGGGATGCGGGTTTGAGGCAGGTCGGTGGAAAGTGTTTGGATAACTGCTTATAGTATAAACTTTTATTTAGAATAAACAATAGCTATAAATGGCTATTGCGCAAGCAGGTGGGAATTACAAATTTTGTACAAATAAAAACCGGAACATAAGAAATGATGATAACTGACAATAAAATGTACAATTATGAAGATAAATTTCTTAAAAAGAAATAAGCTCAGCGACGCAGAGCAAAAGGTTTGGAATGTGCTTTTCTGGATACTGGCTGGCGGTGTTTTCATGTTACTGCTGCTCAGCAGTTACCATATTTTTATAGAAGGCAAGGTTTTTTCTTTATATAATATCAGTCATTTTTTATCAGGGTTTGGAATTGTGATGCTCATAGGCGGCGCGTGCTACTGCGGGGGCATTTTCCTGGGTTTTATTTTCGGGATACCCAGGATCATTCAAAACCCATCTTTAGCGCTCGATCAGGCCAAACAGAGAGAAACCTTTGCCTACAACGACAACCTGGCCCAGATAAGCGACTGGCTCACTAAAATATTGGTAGGCGTCGGGCTTACCCAACTCACTAAGATACCTTCGTTTTTACACAAAGTCGGCGATTTTCTCCAGCCCAGTTTTCCCGGTGGCCGCAACCAGGATATTCTTTGGCAGGAGGTGGCGCGCAATGGGTCAATAGCCACGGTGTTATATTTCAGTATAGCCGGCTTCCTGACCGCCTACTTGTGGACGAGCATCTTTTTTTCTAAAATGCTGTCCGGTCCCGGAGAAAACGACGATCCGCAGAAAGGAAAGTGGGGAGGCAAGCCGGAAGTAAATGGCAGAAAAATGTCTGCGGCTTTTGGCGATAAAGATAAGGATACAAACGAATACGCAGTAACCGTAACTGTAGCGTCCACAGACCCCGTCAATAAACCGCTAACCGGTGTAGTTATTTTTTACCTGCCAGCTGATATTAACAATGGCGTACAAAGCGTACCCGTGGCCAATGGCGAAGCAACATTGAAATTCAGTACCAGCCGCGCATTTGCCATAGGCGCCGAATGCGATTGCTGCGAAACAAAATTAGAGCTGGATCTGAGAGATGTAGCGGATGTGCCGAAGGAGTGGGTGGATAAGTGATTGATACATCGCTGTAGTGTTAGAATAGGGGGAATGGCAAATTTTACACAAATAAAATTGTTAAATCAGTTTATTTATTTACTACAAAAAAATAGTTATGGCAACCGGTCAAGACCTGTTTAATAAAGGGTTATTATGTCGTGGTCAAAATTATATTTTAAATATACCACCAGTTCCCAAAAATGACAATGCTTATAATGGACCCTGGAATTGTTCGGAATTTGTATCGTGGGCAGTTTATCAAGTATCAGTGCCGGGCCGATTGTATGGCTGTGATGACGATAATGGGAATCCGGCTAACGAGAGAGCGTATTCAGGTGATTGGAAATTAGATGCAGAGGGGAGAATTGCCGGTAGTAAAATAATTACTGTAACAGAAGCGGGTAGAACGCCCGGTGCTGCTATTTTGAGAGTTCCCTCAATTGAAACTAATGGACAACTAATAGGGCATGTAGTTATCTCTGACGGTAACGGTGGCACTATGGAGGCGAGGGGAGCAGCTTACGGCGTCAATACCTTTCAGATCAATGGCAACAGGCGATGGGATTACGGTATATTAATTCCATGGATTACCTATACTATAAATCCAGCGTCCACTTTTACTTATATACCGCCCCAGGTTACAGTTTACAGACTAAGCAACCCTATGATGGTATCTGAAACGGTTGGCAAAATTCAAACTGCGCTTTCAGCAAAAGGATTTAGCCCGCAGGGGATAGATAATATTTATGGCGTGAATACCATGAATGCTGTCTTTGCATTCCAGGCAGCTAATAAATTAGTATGCGATGGTGAAGTGGGCGTTGAAACCGCAAAGGCTTTGGGGGTTGTGCTAAATTGACACCATAGACAAAAAAAACGGGGTTTTTCCCGTATTCATCTAATAAGTTGGCATTTACTTTTACGTCATAATCAGCACATAACGAGTCGAAAATCAAAACAACTTATATGAAAAAAACAACACTGAAGGCAGCTTTACAGGTATTATTTATGCTTTTTATTTCGGGCTATGGATACGCCCAAAATGTATCATTTGCAAAAGCTAAACCGCATTTACCCAATATAGGAAAACCTGTTTCCCCGGAACACGGCAGCGCAACAAGCAAAGCCATTGGGGAAAACGTACAACATATTGATTCCTTGAATCGCAATTTGAAGCTTTTTGTCGATCAGTTAAGGGCGTCAAACATCAATATCACTGTTCCGAAAATGACGGTTAAGGATCAGAAAACTTCTTTAGACACCAGTGCAATAAAGACAATCTTAGACAGTGTAATGCGCACCAGGAATATGCCTATGATGGGTATAGTGAGTTCAATTAAATCTAACATTGATACAATCGACTCCTATTTTGCAAAGTTAGATTCATTAAATAAAGCTGGCCATAAACGTTACACGACTCCTAATGAAAGAAACCGGCAGATGGTGCGACAGGAGATCGCGGATTTAAAAAAACGATTTAAAGAATTTAAGGACAGCATTCGCTTAGATACTTATGACAGTGTACTTAGCTTCGATTCTCTATATAGCAGGTATATCATTGATACTTTAACGGCGCACATTGATACAGCAATAAGCAATGAAAATGGCGAGATAGAACTGCAAAAAGAAATTCTTTTCGCCACAAAAATAGGTTTGAGAGAAAGCATGAACAACCGGCATTTATTTCCCGCTTCGTACAGTAATGAGGCTATTTCGTTTTATACGGAAAAAGATACCCTGGTGAGTAAGTTCTTTTCCGACAATTCATTAATTTATAACAACAGCCAGCAAAAACTTGCGTACGGCAGTGAGGCCTATTGCGATTATTTTGGCCCTGTAAGAGTAGGCATCGGCTATACCATTACCAGTGCTGCAAACACTACCAATGACACCGTAAAAAACAGGAGTGATGCGGTTCAACAAATCATAACCAGTGGAGGTAATATTAATTATTCTCTTAGCTACCCGCTTTTAGTTGTTATGGTTGGAGATCATTTAGAAATAAAGGCAAACTTTGCCCATAAGGGAGGAGTGTATATACCAAAGGATTCGGCGGCAGCGTCAACTTACGGCTTTTTGACGTCGACGGGTATGAACGTGAACATATTTTCCCAGGGGTTTAACAATGTCATATCCTTGTTTGGCACCGCCCGGATCGCATATGTATTGGGTGACAGAAATTACCAAAAGTATTTAGATGAAAATTCCTTTTGGTTAGCGCAAGTATCATTCGGCATAGCCATTAAAGATAATTTCAGGATCAGGTTTGATCAATATTTTGGGCTGTCGGGGATGGAAAATCAGAAATTCGTTAATTCAAATTTCCCGATGACTGTGTCATTCGATATTGTTAATCCGTTTGGCCAATAACCCAGGCCCAATGTGGGCAACAAATATTTCGCAGTATGTATTTTATCACCGCTAAAACGCAGGTATGAAATTTCGAAAAGTGTTTGTGCCCATTGTCCTGTGGATGGCCGCAACCTCCGGCAGCCAGGCCCAGCCAGGTTTAAACCCCGAGCAGGCTTTGCAGGCCAGGCATCCTAAGAAAGTACACAAATTCAAATGGTTCGTTGAGCTTAATTTGGAGCCATTTTATTTCCCCATTTACGACCTCGGCACAAACGGCTATTACAAGGTGGACGGCCATCAGCTCATGCGGTCAACGCTTCAATACTATTGTGCAATTCCCGGTCAGAAAATATGGGCAAAGTATACTACCGACCCGACCGACCAGGCATGGGTGCTCGCCCCAACGTTCGGCTTCTCCTGGCATAAAAAGGTAAAGAAGCCAGCTGATTCAGATAAAATGAAAAGAATACAATTTGTAGTGGCGCTTACTCATGATAAAGCACAGACAAACAGCCAGGCCCCACCTTTTTTTAAGCTCAACGACGGCGGCGGCGAGATAACGCTGCTGGCAAGTTATGGCTGGCAATTAGGGGAAAATCTCATGAGGGAAACCCACGATACCCAACAACATCTGAAAATTGACGTCTTTTTCCAGGCAGGCCCCATTTTTTGTTTTAATGACGACTCCGTGAATATTCACTACAATGGCACACAGATCTTTAACCAATACCCCACATACAACAATCTGCGCGACCGGCACTTTGAAGGTTATGGAGTTGTGGGCAATGTCCATACAGCCTTTGGCTATGGTTTTAGAAGATGGAGCTGGACGTTTGGCTTTAACATAGGCGCTGAGTGGCAGCACCACATAGTGGCTGTTACTGAGAATAACGAGAGTGGCCACCGCCTCACACTCAATTCGTACAGCCTTTTCCTGACTCCATTACTCGATGTCCGGTTCAGGATCGGCAAAAAAAATGACGCATGGCAAAAACGTTAATTTTGATAGGCGCCCTGCTGGCGGTAACCACTATAAGCTGGGGACAGCAACAGCACGCCGACAAGCGGGCCAGGCGCCTGATGAATGCCCGGTTGAAATCCGACTGGCGGGCTAAAAGCATGGGCGGGGAGGCCGCCGACAATTCGATAACCGACTCTTTGTATGCGCCTAACAAAGAGGAGGCAAAACAGGACCTTGACATATACATGCACGATCTGTTGCGCCGGAAATTCACTTACTCCATCAGCAGCGGTTATCATACTCCAGCAGGGGCCATAAGTATAAAGTTTGAAGACAGGCTCTTCCGTACCATTCCCCGCCTCATGCCCGGCGGCGCCATTGGCTTCTCGCCCATATCGGGAATGCATGCCTGCGCCGGCCTCAGCTATTTCTTTACCGGTGAGGAAAAAAAATTCGTGCCGTTGGCCAATGTGCAATACGAATATGCCAGCGGCAACCGCATGGCCAGCAGCAACAAGACGGATAGCTTTTATTGCATTACCGGTAAGGGAACTTACGTCAACATTGCGGCGGGTATCAAAATAAAGCCATGGCAGGAACCAAAAGACAGCGCCACAGCAGCAAAGAGATTTGAATCGCTGCTGAATGCAAAAGTGCTTCTGGGCTACAGTTTTGTATTGCAGCATCCCGGCCTTGACTCAATGGCCGTCCCGGAGAGCGGGTGGGACTTCAACATGCACCGCATCCGGCACAACATCAGTAGCGGCCCCTTCGTTCAGGTAGATATAGGGATAGATATACCCCTGGTTAAAGAAACAAGACGCAGGCATCGCGGGGAAGTGGAATAGGCTCCCGGACTAACATAATTATCCCTCATAATACCTTCCCCCCAGATCCCACCTCCCCAATAAAAAAAACCATATAAACACTTCAAAACAATCTATAACTTTACTCAAAAATCGCTTATTTTATGACCAGTCGCCCATGGCAGCCAATTGTCGGTCAAAGCTTTACTCCCGCCACATTTGCAAATTATTGCAGCACACTCCAATGGAGGGATTGGCGGCCTTCTTTTATTGTGCTGCACAATACTGCCGTTCCCACATTAGCCAGTTTGCCACATGGTTTTTCACAAGCAAGTATGAAGGGCTTTCAAAACTATTACCAGGACACAATGAGCTGGAGTGCAGGCCCCCACCTGTTTGTAGATGATAACCAGATATGGGTTTTCACACCGCTAACGGTTTACGGCATTCATTCCCCGTCATGGAATACGGTGTCATTTGGTGTAGAGATGCTGGGCGACTATGCTACAGAAGATTTTTCAACCGGCAGGGGCCTTGCTGTTCAGCAAAATGCAGCTTCCGCAATTGCCACGCTCTCCTCAGCGTTGCGCATAGCCCCAAATTCTATGAAGCTTCACAAAGAGGATCCGTTAACAACGCATGTTTGCCCCGGCATAGGTGTGGTAAAATCAGATTTTATTACCGCTGTCATAAACCAAGCAAATAACCCGGTATAGCATCGTCCACCTTTTATAGTCTGCTTTGTGCATGAGCCATTTATCGCAAGATACAATGGGTGTCGTCTTCTTTGTTCAACCAACAATACAGAGGTTACGCTAATCAAAACTTTACCGCTGGCAGAACGTTCAGGATTTTATAAAATATTTTATCCATGGTTGCCCGGTAATTCCACATATCCTAACGGCATACACCTCAATTTAATTTTCGATTTAAAAAAATAATTGTACATTGATGCACGTTCCTTTTTTATCAAAATAATGAGTAGTGATAGCTCGGCGGTTGGTTACTGATTGTCACTACACCCAGGCTATAAAATGATTGAATTTAGGCTCTTGAATAAGATTTGATTTCGTCATCGTTCCTCAGTCAAAAACACTCGGGTAGCCGACGAGATAATTAAACAACAAAACAACTTAGTGGTCCGCCTTTCAATGGCATAGGGAAGCGAGATGGTTAGTGATGAGTTGAAAAGAACCATTAATTAAGATTTGACCTGGTTTTTAGGATATTTCATTCATAAACAATCTAAAACTTAGCTTATGCCATTTCTATCCAAAGTAACAATCACTTTTAACACGCACAATGATGACAGGGGATTTGCTACATTGCTCCATGTATTCGTAAAGAACCGGCGCAACAATTCGGCAGACCCCGAAGAAAATACCGATTATATCCAGAACCTGCTGGCTTACAACAGGTCTTTGGCCTTAGGCACCACTGAAATTAATCCTTACCTGGCCTTTGGGCAGGCATTGTCCAACGGGACAGCGTTTAATGACCCCTCGTCGCATTCGTTTGATCTGCCATTAAGATCCAAGACTATTAAGCAGGAAGATGTTCTGCTGCCGGTCGTCAACATCCACATCCTTCCCAACGGGAACGACCGCTGGATATTCAGCTATACCATTACCTTTCATTTTGACGACGGCAGATCATTCTCATCAGCATCAAATGTTAATGGCGTAAAAGGAATTATACTGGACCAGGACAACAGAAATTATTCCGGGATATGCACAGAAAATCCTTTTATAACCATACCCGGTCCCATTAAGCCCCAGACAAATGCGAAGCTAACCAGGGTGATGCTCGAATTCAGTACTCACGACGACAATAAAAATGCCAGTACCCGTGTGAACGCGCACATTACCAACCGGGTCAATGCCACTAAAAATCCCGATATCGCTATTGGGTTAAACATGTTTCCTAACATGGAATTCCCAACAGGTTCGTATAATAGGTTCATCTGGCCTTCACCCGGTAGTCCCCTGGCTTCAAACTCAATATTGTTGCAGGATATGGTATTGCCGGTGATCAACATTATTATGGTCCCGAGTGGAAATGACAGATGGATTTTTGATTACAAGGTTACTTTCGATTTTGACGATGGCCATTCCTACTCCTCTCAGACGGATGGCATAATCCTCGACCAGGATAATGCTAAATATGCGGGCGTATACCAGGGCAGCCCATTCCCCACGCTTGTGCCTCCCACCAAACCGACGCTTACTCATGCGCCGATTCTGAAAACCAAGTATATTTCCCTTAGCTTTTTACAAAAAAAACTTGATGAGTTTATCAATACCAGGCAGGGGTCGCCCACTTCCGCTAATCCTCCTATGGTTAAACTCCGGCTTCACAACACAGGCGTATTCCCTACTACCGAGAGGGGCCTGGATGGCCTGCCCATACCAATAACCACGCTGCCCGAAAGCTATTTCGACCTGCAGTCAATTAACGCTATAAGAAATGCCGTAGAATATATCAGCAGCCCCACAACACTGGGGCAACTCACCGGAAAGCTCAATATCGGCAATCTTTATTTTAACAACATTATCAGTAAAACCATTACACTGAATGTAGATGCCACAAGCCCAACCCCGCTGACGGCAAAAATTGATTTTGATTGCAGCGGGCCGCAGGAAACGGTTGGAGGAATAGGAGGCATGAACTTTCTTGAGTTTTCGATCACCTTGCTTTTGACCCTGGACTACGATAGCGTAAAGAAAAGAATCGATGTAATGAGTTGGGTAAATGCTATTGACAAAGCCAAGGATGATGATACGAAAAATGCCTTAATGAGAAAATACATTATTGTTCATCTCGTTACCGGTTCCAAATTAGATCCGGGGGGCACTTTTATCAGCGATATGACCAGCAAAATTTATAGCAAACTGACCGACGCTGATGCTTTCACAAAAAGAACGGTTCGGGACGGTATCAACTCGTCGGTAAATACCATTTTGCTTGGGGGTTTTATAGATAATGTGGATGATATGGGTGTAAGTAATCCGAACAATAACGTGGTGCATAGTGCGCAGATACAGGGCGATAACCTCATAATATATTATTCCGGGCCGCAGAATATTTTTAGCCCCGCTGTTCCCGCCGATTGGCCTAACGCTTCCACTCATCCCGAGTCAAGCTTTGATTTCTCTCCCGGTAATCTTGCTAACATAGACCATATTGTAGTGCTTACCATGGAAAACCGCTCATTCGACCACATGCTGGGTTATTTGAGCTTGCCGGTAAGCAAGGGCGGTATGGGCAGAACTGATGTAGATGGCCTGAAGGGAGGGGAATTCAATACGTACAATGGCGTTAATTACCCGTCTTTCCCGCTGGCCGATACCTACTTTTCTCCAGACCCCCCGCACAGTTATGAGCCCGTGAACCACGCGATAAACGGCGGCAAAATGGATGGGTTTGTTAAAAGCTACGGAGATGAGCATGGCAGCGCCGAAGCAGGCAATATCATGGGCTACCAGAAACAGGCGAACATTCCGGTTTATGATGCCCTGGTCAGGGATTTTAGTATAAGCCATCGCTGGTTTGCCGCCCATCCCGGCCCCACGTTCTGCAACCGGTTTTATGAATTATCGGGGAGGCTTAATATTGACCCGGAGGGTTTTTGGGAATTTAGTAATTCTTCCAGCATCAGGCCCTCTTTTACCCCAACAATCTTCGACCATTTGAATGATTATGCGCATGTCGAAAATGGCATAACCTGGAAATATTTTGAACACTACTATTGCTTTCTCCGCTTCTTCGAAAATTACACGTTTGATAATACGAACATCGTTAATGCAGACGACCCTGAGTTTGGTTTCTTCGCCTGCGCCAGGAACGGTACTTTGCCATCAGTATCGTTCATAGACCCGCACTATGTTGAATTTCCGCCTAATGCAAATTGTGATGGCCCTCCCGCAGATGTTAAGAACGGCCAGGCTCTCGTTCAGCAGGTTGTAGAAGCGGTGATCGCCAGCCCCAACTGGAACAAAACACTGTTGATTGTCACCTATGACGAGCATGGCGGATTTTTCGACCATGTGCCGCCCCCGCAGGCGGTAAAAGTGTCGGATGATTCCCCTATTAGTACCCACGGAGTCAGAACACCTGCATTCTTCATTTCCCCCTGGGTAAAACAAGGAGGGGTTTTCGGGCATGATCGCACCACGCCAAATGTGCCCGGCCAGGCCGATGACAGCCTCTGCTTCGACCATACTTCTACATTAAAGACCATTGCCCGGCGCTTTATGAGCGACTATCCTCCTTATATGGGGGCCAGGTATGCCGCAGCGCAAGACTTGTCGCAGGTCATGGAGAACACCATGCGGCAGACACAATTTCTGCCATTCATAAGGTACAATATCCTTTTTAACGCCTCTCAAAAATCTTTGGATGTGGAAGGGGCAAGCACCGCACCGGGTACCAAACTCTGGCAATATGATGTAAACAATACCATAGCCCAGTATTTTAGTTTTGAAGATGCCGGGGATGGCTTCTTTTACATACGCACCCATTGTGGCAATCTCTACATAACGGTAGATGTTCCCGCATTGGTCGTTGAGCAAGGCGGCGGTTCATTGTCAGTACATGCCGAGGCTGTGGTTAAAACGCCGGAGCCAATACTCGCCAAAGCTGCTACAACAGCTACGACAGCTACCGCTGCGGCTACAACCCCCGCACCTTATGGCATTAAACAAGACGTAAAATATCACGCCGCCGGAATAGCGGTATTGGCCATGCAAAACAATCCCGGTCATCAAAAATGGAAAATGACACCGGCCAATGCAATCAGCGCCGAATTCAAAGATTACTATATCATCACAAACGCCTCCTTCCCCGATAAGCAGCTTCAACCCCTGGTAGTAAATCAATCAGGGTCCGCAGTTGTTCTTGGGGATCCGGCCACAGGTGTGTTATCAGTAAATGCATTGAGTAAGAATGCCTGGAAAATAACCAGCCCTTTGATCAGCGACAATACAAACCTGCATGCCACTGCAACACTAAAAAGTTAAGTGGTTTGATCCTGTTTTTCCGGCCCTGCCCGGGATGGTAACAATAAGAGCGGAGAACATGAGCTGTTTCTCCGCTCTTCTGTTTTCCCCGCTTCACGCAGCGTGTTTTTCGCCATTTGAGTGTAGGGCAGCAGAGGCACAATGTTCATACATATCTTGTGAGCTTTAGTAATGCTATAGCTTTACTTTCCGGCTATAAAAGTAAAGCTATAGCCTTACTTTTTGTTTGTTTTTGTCAAGTAATAGCTTTACTTTTGTCCCTCGTAATACCAAAGGTATATGGGCAAACGATCGTTACAATTGCAGCAACTGAACAATAAGATGCTTTCTTTTTCTTCGCTGGGGCAGGTGGCAATACCACCTGTAGGGTGGATAAAAGCAATCCGTAGTGCACTGGGCATATCTATGCAGCAGTTAGGCAATAAATTATCCATGACTAAGCAAAGCATACAGGACGCTGAAAAGCGCGAAAGAGAGGGCTTAATTACCATCAAATCCCTCAGGGAGATAGGCAAGGCATTGGATATGCAATTGGTATATGGCTTTGTGCCAAATGACGGCTCATTAGACGCCCTGGTTGAAAGAAAGGCTGCACAACTGGCTGAAAAAATTGTGCTGCGCACATCCAACACCATGAAACTTGAAGACCAGGAAAATTCAAAAAAGCGGATTGAAAAAGCCATTAAAGAAAGAGCGGAGTCTATAAAAAACGAAATGCCGAAAATTTTATGGGATTAACGCTCACTTACGATCCCGGCCAGACTCCCCTGGATGAAGATGAAAAAGAAGGGCTGCTTATCCCCTCTGTTGCCACGAGGGGCGAACTGGATGAGTTTGAGCAGCAAAATATCGAGGAAGCCATCCAATGGTCTCTCGCGCGGAAATTTAAACCAGAGCGCATTTTTACAGAAGCCTTTGTAAAGGAGGTGCATAAACGAATGTATGGCAATGTTTGGGCATGGGCCGGCGAGTTCCGCAAAACAAATAAAAATATAGGCGTTGATAAATGGGAGATAGCCGCCGAACTAAAAATATTGCTGGATGACGCGGTATATTGGGTAGACAATAAAACATTTCCTCCTGATGAGCTCGCAGTGCGGTTTAAACACCGCATTGTGAGCATTCATTGCTTCCCCAATGGCAATGGCAGGCATAGCCGGCTGATGGCGGATATAATAGCTGATAAAATTTACGGTCGGCCTGTATTCAGCTGGGGCGCAGGCGATCCACCCGGCCACGGCGATACAAGGGCTACCTACCTCAAGGCGCTCAAAGCTGCTGACAGAGGGGACTATGGCTTGCTCTTAGCTTTTGCCAGGTCATGATTGTTTGGGTGAAAAACAGGCTGAGAAAGTATCCAGAACTTTAAGGGAGGTGTAATAAAATGCTACGTAAGTAACTTCCACAGCTGTTATGGTTTACCAACAACATAAATAAGTGCATGACACGAATATTATCATGATCAAATGTTAAGTTTTGTATGTTTGAAATATGGAAAGAACAACCGCGATTGAAAGAATAGACTGGGTTTTAGAGTTTTTTGCCACAAGTCCGTTTGTGAAGGGTGGTATTAATTATGATTTCATTCTTAAAAAAGTTAGGGAACTTCACCCCGAATTGTCATTAATTGACGACTGGGGCGACCAATTAAATCAGATTCTTGAACAACTCGAATTAGATGGGTATGTTAAACATTTACCTCAAAAATTAAGTTCCTCCCAAACAGCGGACGGCAGTTATTTTACACCCGTTATTAGACAAAAGGAACAATATAAACCGACATTTAAAGGGAACTTTTTTTATTCAAAGAAGGGTTACCAGGGGGAGATTGATTCGGAGAATGCAGTCGTTCGCCGCCAAGCCACGGAAGACCAACGTAATAAGTATCTTTTCGTTGTAACAGTTTTTGTCGGAATAGGGACGACGATTGCGGGAGTCTATTATAGTTTTGAACTGTTTGATTTTTATCGAAGTCATTCTTTAGAATGGCAACTTTGCGCCTATTTTCTAAGCGGATTTTCAGCAGGGTTATTGTTATGGTTAACAGTATGGCTAATCCGGAAAATAACAGGCAACAAAGAAGAGCAGAGGACATAGAGAATAATTTTAAAACAGTATGGTGTAAGCAATTTTTTTCTAGATTAAAGTACCCTCCCCTCACGGACTAACATAATTGTCCCTCATAATACCTTCACCGGGTCTCTCCAACGTTGTATCTCGCTGTTGAATTCCAACGCCACGGTTCCCAGGCCTATGTTCCTGCCTTTGGCTATGGTGATTATTTTCTTGCCCTTGAAATAGTCATTGTCGGCAATAGCTACCGGCGATGGGTTGGTGATGAAAAATACATTGTCGGCATCCTGCTCTATGGCGCCGCTTTCACGCAGGTCACTGAGGCGCGGCTCACGGGTGGCTTCGCCTTTGTGGTTCTCTATGGCCCTGCTGAGCTGCGAGAGGGCTATTACAGGCACTTCCAGGTCTTTGGCGAGGGCTTTGAGGCCGCGGCTTATCTTGCTGATCTCCTGCTCCCGGTTGCCTTCATCGCCGCTGCCACTCATCAATTGCAGATAGTCCACAATGATCATCTGTATACCGTATTTCATCTTCATTTTGCGCGCCTTGGCCCGCATTTCCATGAGCGTGATGGCGGCAGTATCGTCTATGTAAATAGGGTAGTCGGCAAGCGTAGCAGCGGCTGTGCGCGCCCTGTCCCACTCCTGCGTGGTGAGCTCCCTGGGCCGAAGAATAGACTTTAGCGGCACCTCGCTCATGCTCGATAGCATCCGCGCCATGATCTGGTTGCGCCCCATCTCCAGGCTGAAGATGAGCACTGCGGCCATTTCCTCTGCGGCCGTCAGTGCCAGGGATAGCGCAAAGGCCGTCTTGCCCAGCGAGGGCCGGGCCGCTATGATAATGAGGTCCGTATTTTGCCAGCCATTAGTGATGTTGTTCAGGTCTTTGAAGCCGGTGGGTATGCCGGTGATATCGGCGTTTAGTTTGTGCTGCTCTTCCATTTGGCTCAGCAACGCCTTTACACCCTGCCCGGCGCTTCCCGGCTCCTGGTGTATGTTGCCGGAGAGCAGTTTGTAATGCGCATCGCACGATTTATCTATCAGCGCAAAAACATCGGTGGCCTCGTCGTATGCCTCGTTGATGCAACCGCCGTTTATCCTGATCAGCTCACGGCCCAGGTACTTCTCCATGATGATGTGGCAGTAGTAGCCGGTATGGGCATCGGTAACGGCATTGCCCGCCATCAGCGTGAGGCTATAGGCGCCGCCCACCATCTCCAGTTCGTTCGCCCGGCCCAGTTCGTTTTGCACCAGCAGCAAGTCTATAGGGCTGCCCTTGGCATAGAGGCGCAGCATGGCAGCAAATATTTTCTGGTGTTGGTCTTTGTAAAATGCCTCCGCCTCCGTAATGACGGTCAGCACCTCCTCAAACACCATGCGGCCATTGTCGTTGAGGCAGCAGCCCAGCACAGCCTCCTCCATATCGGTGGCCTGCGGCGGCACTTTCGCCAGTGCCAGCGATGTGATCTCCGGCCGGCGGCGGCGTATGTCCTGCTCCCGCTTAGCAATAAAAGACGATGTAATACCCATTTTATTTTAGTTAAGAAGTAAGTGTTTTAGTTGAAAGTCATAAGTCGAAATTCGAAAGTTTCGCGAGTAGTTGCGTTTAGTTAAGTCGCAAATGTGTTAGTCGAAAGTTTGGCTAGTAGTTGCATTTAAAGTTTAAGGATTTCTATTTTAATTATGTTAGTCCAAAGAGGCATTAATGAAGTGATAAGTTGTAAGTCGTAAGTCCTGAGTCATAGTGCATGATTGGCATAAACTCATTCACAGACTTTCCACTCTCTACATTCTACTTATGACTTTCGACTAACCTCATGCGTTTACATATTTTGCGAGTATCTCCCGTTCTGAATTAGTGAGTCCGCTTTGTGCCCCGGTAGCCCCGAAAGCATTCCGGGGGGATTCGGCGTCTTTGGCCGGCGAATAATTGTCGGGGTTCATGGACCGGTACCCTGGAATCCTGACTAACCAACGGGCAAAGTGCGCCCTGTAATCGGATTCTGATTTTAAAGTATCCTCTGTGAAGATGAGCCAGCGGTGAAAAGCGTCCAACCACTTTGGCAGCAGCGGCGGGCTTATACCTTTGTGACAAATGGTAATGCAGAACAGGGAATTACCAAGCGCATTTTTTTTGAACACTTCCAGGTTTTCATAAACATTTACTTCAAAAACTTCTTCGGCTTCTTCGGCTTTTTTTTCTTCCGTTTCTGTTTTTTTTTCTCCGAAGGAGTTTTTATTTTCTTTACTTTCCTTTTCTCTCCTTTCCTCTTCTTTACTTTCCTCTTCTTTACTTTGTGTACTTTCGGCGGAATTAACTGGGGTTATGGCTGGTTTAACCGGGGTTATTTTGGAATTAACCGGGGTTATTTCGTCAATAACCCAAATCTCGGGTACAATGGTTTGACTTTTTTTTGCCAGCAGGTATCTTTTCTGAATCCCTGACGAAGTAAGTATTTTCAACCCGTTAAATACTTTTTCGTTGAACAGGCTGAAGCGATTCACACACGCAAGGATCACCTCCCTCACAAAAGTCTCGTTGACTCCTAAATTCAGGGAGTCTGCAAGATCAAAGCAAAAGTTGTCGTCATACTGTACCCAGTAACCATTTTCTCTATAGCATTGTGCCTTGGCAAATTCATAAATCATAAAGCCTGTGGCGCCAAACTCCGCAAGCAGTTTTTTTATCTTTCTGTCGGCGAACATATCTACATCCTGGGGATAGTAGTCGAGTCCTTTTTTCATTGGCCTTGCCATAGGTGTTGAGTATTAAAAGTTAGGAATCAGGTGTTTAATTTTTGCCTTTTGATTTTTTATTTGTCTCTCACGCCCTTAAGCCGTTCCCGGGGAGGGTAACGGCGAAAGGGGTCACAGTCGCAACGCTTATCCGGCAGCCCCGGATTGGGAATTGGGCCCTACGGATTTGAGATTTGATTGAGTTGTTCTATTGCGTTTTTCAGGAGCGCTGTGGCACAGGATATTCTTTCTGCAATATCCTGTTGTATTTTCTCATCGGGCAGCAGCTCTATGGTAGCCATGCGGTCGCAAGGCGCTACAGGCCGCGGGTCATAGCTCACGTAGTAACATTTTTTAGCGCCGGTGCGCATCAATCCAAACTGGCATTGCATATAGTGCTCATGCATGTTGGCCTTCAGCCATGCCTGGCGCTCGCCCTTTATTTTTGATTTCAGCCATGCACGGCCATCGCTCTTTATGTACAGCAGCGGGCTATGGCCTTCGCTCGTCACAGGGCACTTTACCACCACTATTGCGTTTTCATTCACCAGCAAGGCATCCGGAAAGCTCCTCCCGGCCTCCCCCAAGGGGAGGAGATGCTGCGTATGCGTGAGCCGGGCGGGCTGCACTTCTTTGCCGGTTACCTGCTCAAAAAACAATAGCGCCTCCTCTTTGTAGGCCATGGCCCATTCTTTACCACCGTCTGTAAGGCTTTCTCTCTTTTGGCCGGTGATGCATTCATTCACCAGCTCTCCTATCCACGCGATCTCACCATTGCCGGGGATTGCCGGCGCTGCGGATGGCTTCCTGACTGATTGTGCTGTAATCATTGTTTTTGGTTTTTAAAATTTAGAGGTTTCATGCACCGGAGAAATTTCAACGAGGCTACGCTCCATTGCCAGTACCTGTGCTTCACCGGTTTGCCATTCAGGCGGTACAGGAGGGTAGCTTTGAGCGTGTGTTTGAACTGCGCCATACATAAATTTTTCGGGTTAATCCTTTTCTTTTCCCTGGTGTTCATCATCTTCTTTGTTCAGGTAGTAGCGGTATTCTTCCAGGTCTTCGCTTATGTCTTTCAGTTCCCTGACTATCCACTGTGATGCCTTAAAGAGTAACCAGGCTACAGGTATCATGGCGATAAGCAGTGCGCACGGATGCGCTACACAGAATGTTTTCATCAGTCCTTATATTTTAAATGTCCGGGCAGGCCGTTGTTAAGTCAATCAGAAATTTGCCTGTTGCTTCCGGCATATGTTGTTCGTGTTTTCTCACCCACGGTTGAAACCGTGGGCTATGTGTGATTTCAATGTATAAACGGTATTACGCTGCTGCAGCCTTTACTTTTTACTGTCGTCCCAGGTTATTTTGTGGCACTTGCCTATGTTGGGTATCTCCACCTTGTAGCCCAGGCGCTCCAGTTCTTTCACCTCAGCCGGAATTAAAATACGGTCTGAATAAACCTGGTACATACCCTGCCTAGCGAGTATGTTTATGGACTTATAAATGTCTTCCAGTTGGGAGGAGGCATTCTTCTGGTCGGCTATCTGTGCAGCCTGCCGTGCTGTTATCTGTTCCATTATGCACTTTGCTGTTTTAGTTGTGACTGTTGAATAGCGCTGCTCCATACCGCAAGTAGTGAAGCGCGGGTGATGGTGGCCAGCTTTATGTCTGTGTCTTCCACACACTGTATTATTTCCCGTTCCCGCCTCAGCGCAATGCGCTTCACTTTCAGCACAGGCTGCACACTTACCACTTCGCACTTTACGCCCCTGTCAAAGCCGTGTATTATTTTGTCGTAACCGTCTTGCTGTGTGGTGATCTCTACTATGTCACCCAGATTATAATTGATCATAATCAATGGTTAATTGTCAGTTGTCAATGGTTAATGGTTAATTGTCAATGGTTAATTGTCAGTTGTCAATGGTTAATTGGTGTTGTAGGGACTAAAAGCATTGACCATTGACCATTAACCATTGACCATTGTCCTCGTCTTTTTCCCTGTATTCCATTGCGGCATACCGGCGCTCGTTCTCTTCTTCCTGCGCCTGCTCACGCATTTCATTTAGCTGCTGGCGAACTTCCTGGCTGGCCATGTATTTTTCGTACTGGAGTTGATAGTCTTGCATGGAGTTGTTTTTTACCTAAAACCCCCGGCCCCTTCGTTCGGCGATAGCTCACGATGACGGGGAGTACGATGGTCTCGTTCATTGAGGTTCAGTTCTTTTTTAGAGTTTTTTGTCGGGGTTTAGTATTTATTCAAAAGCTCGATGTTCTGTTCTTAAAGCACTCCCCTTTAGGGGCCGGGGGTTTTGATGTACAGGAACGTGAAATAAGTAACCATGGCCGCAGCCAGGACGATGTAAATGATATCCTCGAAGTCGGGAGGTTTGTAGTTCCGGTGTTTTGTCCGGTATTGCAACGGTTGTCTTCTCATTAGGAATTGGGAATTTGCTTTTTAACTTATTTATTTTTTTAACTTTTAATCTTTTTGGTATAAATACAGACGACTAATAAACATTAGAAAAAATTGGCCC
>Ga0206890_1062_pt1 | contig 31954 bp, 31 predicted proteins | sample Alteio_BWOrgHeat_58_FD_152960 | JGI IMG/M metagenome (GOLD analysis project Ga0206890, IMG submission 152960) | Enriched cells from forest soil in Barre Woods Harvard Forest LTER site, Petersham, Massachusetts, United States - Alteio_BWOrgHeat_Nextera6 ... | reverse complement strand
TACCGTGGGCATTTCATCAGCGGGCTGTTATTTATCGCGCTTTCAGCGGGCACCACTATGTCTTTCCCGTTCCTGCTCAAAAAGCTGATTGACAGCGCACATGGTGATCTGAAGGGGCCATTTTCCTATTCTCCGGGAACAATAGCTCTTTTAATGATAGTCCTGCTCACCCTGCAGATGTTGATCTCCTATATGCGTGTCTATCTCTTTACTTATGTAGGCGAACACGCAGTTGCAGATATGCGCAAGGATATATATCGCCATATTGTTACGATGCCGATGGACTTCTTTGCACAGAGGCGTGTAGGCGAGCTATCTAGCCGCCTCACCGCTGACGTGTCGCAGATTCAGGACGCGGTTACCAGTGTGCTGGCAGAGATATTACGGGGCCTTCTTACTATTATCATTGGCATAGCCCTTATTCTGTTTATTAGCCCGAAAATGACCCTGCTCATGCTCTCTGTGGTGCCCGTAATTATTGTCATTGCGTTGATATTCGGCAAGTTTATCCGCAAGCTATCCCGGCAGGCACAGGACCAGCTTGCCGACTCAGGCACCATAGTGCAGGAAACCCTGCAAGGCATCACCAATGTAAAAGCCTTTTCTAACGAGTGGTACGAAATAAGCCGGTATAATACCAGCATCAATAATGTGGTGAAACTGGCTATTAAGAACGGTCGGTTTCGCGGTTTGTTTGTCTCCTTTATGCTGTTTAGTGTTTTCGGCGCTATTGTTTTAGTAGTGTGGTATGGAGCCGGGCTTATGCAGCAAGGGATACTTTCTTTTGGCGATCTTACTGCCTTTGTAGTATATACTGCTTTTGTAGGCGGCACATTAGCGGGTTTTGCAGAGCTCTACACCCAGTTGCAGAAAACACTCGGAGCAACGCAACGTGTACGCGAACTGATGAAAGAAACTACTGAAAATGTATCTGTGGCACACCTGCCATTGCAGCCGGAGTATAAAATGCAGGGCAACGTTTCTTTGCAACATGTACAGTTCAGTTATCCGTCCCGCAAGGAGTTGATGGTGATAAAGGATGTGAGTATAGAAGCCAGGAGCGGACAGCAGATAGCCATAGTAGGCCCCAGCGGAGCTGGAAAAAGCACCCTCATATCCCTGCTGCTCCGGTTTTATGAGCCGGACGGTGGCCACATACTTTTTGACGGTAAAGAAGCAACTTCCATACCGCTCACACAGCTCCGCCAACAAATGGCGCTTGTGCCACAGGATATCCTGCTTTTTGGTGGCACCATATATGAAAACATAGCTTATGGCAAACCGGATGCAACGGTTGAAGAAGTACACGCAGCTGCCCGAAAAGCCAACGCTCATGATTTCATCACACATTTTCCCGAAGCTTACGAAACAGTAGTGGGTGAGCGGGGTATCAAACTATCGGGCGGGCAGCGGCAGCGCATAGCCATAGCGCGGGCAATATTAAAAGACCCGGCCATCCTGCTGCTCGATGAGGCAACCAGTTCGCTCGACTCCGAATCAGAATCGCAAGTACAGGAAGCACTGCAAAATCTCATGCAAAACCGTACTTCCTTTGTCATTGCCCACCGCCTTTCCACCATCCGCAATGCAGACCAGATCATAGTGCTTGAAGATGGCAAAGTAAAAGAGACAGGCACGCACCAGGAGCTGATAAAAATAGAAGAGGGCCTGTATAAGAATTTGAACAGGCTGCAGTTGTTTGAAGGCTAAAGAACATCAAAACAATTTCAGCTTTTGGCCTTGTTCATTTTTTTATAGAAATAAAAAAACGTCATAAATTGCAGAAAATGACCAGATAAATAAAATTGCAAAATGGCCATGGAAAATACCACACGTTTTAGCAACAGAGTAGAAGATTATGTCAAATACCGGCCCGGTTATCCCGTTGAGATCATAAGCTATTTGCAAGAAGAGTATGGGCTTACAACCGATAAGTTAATTGCTGATATTGGCGCCGGTACTGGAATTTCCGCGAAATTACTCCTGGAAGCAGGTTACCAGGTTATCGCAGTTGAGCCGAACATGGAAATGCGGGAAAAATCCCTGGAATTGCTTGGTTCCTGGCCCGGTTTCAAAGCCGTTGATGGAACGGCAGAACAAACAATGCTCAATGACAATACAGTGGATGCAATTATTGCCGGGCAGGCTTTTCACTGGTTTGACGAGGAAAAATCGAAAATCGAATTTCAACGAATATTGCGCGCGAATGGCCTTGTGGTGCTGATCTGGAATGAACGAAAGACGTCTTCCCAATTTGAAAAGGATTATGAAGCGCTGATCTTAAAACATGCCCGCGACTACCGGCAGGTAGATCACCGCAATATAGATGCGCAGCACATTGCCCGTTTTTTTTATCCGGCATCATTCCAGCTAAGATCATTTCACAATCAGCAGGTATTCGATTTTAATGGATTGGTGGGCAGGCTGCTTTCTTCTTCATACATGCCGGGCAGGGATGAAGACGGTTTTACGGCTATGAATAGCGACCTGCAAGAATTATTCAACCGTTACCAGGCAAACGGGGCAATTATCATTGGGTATGATACTAAGGTATATGCAGGGAGATTGACTTAAGAATTTACAATTTACATTGCGATAATTCACACAGCCCCGGATACGGACTATTCTTCATACCCGCTTTTAATAATGGTCAATATCATTTTAAAACGGCCATTTGGTTTTATGTAATTTGATAAATGTGCGGGAATTATGATGCCCATCCCTGTTTGAAGAACCGTGCATACCTTATCAATAACGATCTCCGCCTTGCCTTCAATAATCTGGGCGAATGTATCGAACGGAGAAGTCTTTTCCGTTAATCCTTCGCCGCTATCAAAAGACATAATGCTGATATTGCCGGTCGACTTCCTGATAATAGTTTTGATCACTACCGAATTAGGAACATACTCAATGATCTCCACGATAATGTGTGATGTTGCTTTTTCCAGTTCTGTTTTTTCTATTATCTCATTATTATCTATGTTGCTCATGGCCTGGAAATTGTTTTGAGAAGCTTATCAATATAGTTTTATGCGCAACATTTATACATCTTCCAGGGAACGTCTTCTTTCTCCGAGCTTTTTAAAGTAAGTGGGTGTAAGGCCGGTCACTTTTTTAAACTGGGTGGAAAGATGTGCTACGCTGCTGTAATGCATCAGGTTTGCTATCCCGGTTAATGTAAGTTCATCATACACGAGCAATTCTTTAACACGCTCAATTTTATGCGCGATAAAGAATTTTTCGATGGTAACGCCCTGTACTTCTGAAAAAAGGTTTGCAAGATAGGTATAGTCATGATGTAGCTTTTGGCTTAAATAGTCGGAAAAATTTATGGTGAGCGGCTCCTCCGAATAGTGTACCAGCTCAATGATAACACTTTTTATCTTCTGAATCAGCACACTTTTTTTATCATCCATTAATTCCAGGCCTGATTTCAATAATGCAGCCTTGAGCTTGTCGTGTTGCTCCGCAGAAATAACGCCTTCTATATCCGCCTGGCCTAACTCCACTACAGTATGACGTAAGCCTAGTTTTGTCAGTTCATCTTTCACCACCATTTTGCAACGAAGGCAAACCATATTTTTGATATATATTTTCAAAGCTTTTTTATTAAAGTACCATTCATTTTATTTCAGTAATCATGTAAGTTCATTACTTTTTTACCGCAAAAATACGCGCTGCAGATAAAAGAAGTAATATCGGGAAAAGCAGGTTTCTCTTGCTTGTATTTGCCAAAAAATGCATATGTAAATTCATAAATATGCGAGCATTTTACATCTGGAGAATTTTTTTTAGGGCTTTTTACCAATGTTGTTGAGCGGATACTCTTGTTTTAGCTAAAGTATAGGATACCAGCAAGTTAAGCCTATTAACACTGAAATGCCAAAAATGTGTGAATGATGTAACTTATTAACGCAATTGTGTAACAACCCAATAAAAGAATATTGCCATTTTTGTTGTTGGTTCCCACAAGGTATTTAAATCACTGTCTTATGGAAGAACAAATAAAATTCCGTACAGAAAAAACACAGGATAATAAAATACAGTTCATTGGTGAAGAAATAACGATCACGATTGAGCAATTCGCGTACAATAATGGCAAGCATGAAATAATAAATCCACGGGCCGCAAGCGCGTATTTTATTTGTTTCGGGAAAAAGTACGTAGTCACCAATATGGAAGGCATTACTACTATTGAGGATTGGTACCACGAAGAATTAGTGCCCAAATTTCAAATGCTGAAACTACTGATAGCAGATATACAACCACGGAAAATGTGTGAATGATGTAACCGGCTTAAAGGATTGTGTAACAGTTATTGTAAAAAGAGTGCTCAACTTTGTGTAAGCCAATGTAGTGTTCAGCAATCTAATTACGAACGGTACAACAAAAAATCTTGAAAGGATACCAATGCTTATCTCACAAACCATATTTGCTCCATTGCTCATACAAAAACTATCGCCGCACGAGGTACATAAAGCTATTCAGGGAATGGATATTAATTTACCGAGTAACGATAACGCGATCTCGGTTTATGATATTGCCGAACAGCTTCATATAGATGCAGATGAATTAATGATGCACATAAATACTTTGCAAAACCTGCATTACATCAGTTTTTCCAACCGGACGCATGACTCCATTTTTTTGACGCTTAACGGAAGATTCACTAAAGTGCCGTCTGCCTAACCAATATTAAGAACGAATAACGAAAGTTCTGCTATTTTATTTTTTTTTGGAGCATTCCTTATATTGTTCATTTAGCTTTCCACAGGGGCTTCACAATTCCATTTCAATTGAGATTCCCCTATGTCCCTTTCCTAATGTCTTCAGGTTGCATGTTCTCGAGTGGCCAATATCAGGCATAGCTCTAGATTGTTGTTTACAAAGCGGTTCAAGTTGATAAATCAACAAACCGCACCTTACTGAACATACTATTTTGCTCATCTTTTTTGAATATCTTTCTATGAGCATTTATAATATTTCAAAAAAGAATTATAATGGCATGATTTTACCGCAGTGACATTATAACCTGCCGCACTGCTATTTCACATTAAGTCACTCAATTCAGAAAACCTATGAAGCCTACCGAACAAATAATGCCCCTTAACATATTGCTTGCCGATGACGATACTGACGACTGCGTCTTTTTTGAAGAAGCATTAAGAGAGCTACCCCTATCCACGCACCTTATCGCTATGCATGATGGAGAACAACTGATGCGACAGCTCATGAATGAAACAAACAAGCTTCCCGATGTACTTTTCCTCGACCTGAATATGCCGCGAAAAAATGGCAGAGAGTGTTTAATTGAAATAAAAAGAAGCAAAAAACTAAATCAGCTTCCCGTAATCATATTTTCCACATCATTGGAAGAAGAAGTTGTGAACCTGCTTTATAAAAACGGGGCGCAATATTTTATTCACAAGCCTGTTGAATTTAGAAAATTTACAAAAATAATTGGACAAACACTTACCCTGATAACAGGAGGAAATATTTCACAACCCACAAGGGAAAACTTTGTACTCTCAATACCACCAACTGAATTAGTTCTTTAAGGGATCGTACCAAAAAATACTGAAGACATAAAGCGATAAAAAGCAAATAGCAACGCAACTCTACGCAACAAAAACATCTTAATTTAGGCAAGACATGGACAAAAATAATTCAGATGAATTGATCCTGGCGAACAAAAAACTTGACTTTCAACACAAGGAAAAAGAAAAGCGGGCTGCCGAGTTAATAATAGCCAACAAAGAACTAGCCTTCCAAATCGAAGAGAAAGAAAAACGAGCGGATGAACTGATCATTGCCAACAAAGAGCTTGCTTTTCAAAATGAGGAAAAAGAAAAACGGGCTGATGAACTGATCATTGCCAATAAAGAACTTGTTTTTCAACACGACGAGAAAGAAAAATGGGTGTTTACATCACAATACGCCCGAAGTTTAATAGAAGCAAGTTTAGATCCCCTTGTCACAATTAGCGCGGAGGGCAAGATAACTGATGTAAATGAGGCATCTATTATAGTGACAGGCATTCCCAGGGGAAGACTGATCGGCACTGACTTCTCCAATTATTTTACAGAACCGGAAAAAGCCCAGGCGGGTTACCAGCAGGTTTTTGAAAAAGGTTTTGTCGCAGATTATCCGTTAACAATAAAACATAAAAGCGGGACTTTGACGGATGTGTTATACAATGCATCTGTATATAAAGACAGCAAAGGAAATGTACTAGGTGTATTTGCTGCAGCGAGGGATGTCACAGAGCAAAAATGGGCAATAGATTTACGAATTGCAAATAAAGAACTTGCTTTTCAAAATGATGAGAAAGAAAAAAGAGCGGCAGAGCTCATCATTGCCAATAAAGAACTGCTCTTTCAAAACGAAGAAAAAGAAAAACGCGCCGCAGAGCTCATTATTGCCAATAAAGAACTGCTCTTCCAAAATGAAGAAAAAGAAAAACGCGCTGCAGAGCTGATCATTGCCAACAAGGAACTCGCCTTTCAAAACGAGGAAAAAGAAAAGAGAGCTGCAGAACTGATCATTGCAAATAAAGAGCTGGCCTTTCAAAACAATGAAAAAGAAAAGCGGGCGGCAGAACTGATCATCGCCAACGAGGAACTGGTATTTCAAAATAATGAAAAAGAAAAACGGGCGGCAGAACTGATCATTGCCAACAAGGAACTGGTATTTCAAAATGAAGAAAAAGAAAAACGTGCAGCAGAGCTTATTATTGCCAACAAAGAACTGGCTTTTCAAAACCAGGAGAAAGAAAAACGGGCGGCTGAGTTAATCGTTGCCAACAAAGAGCTGGCCTTTCAAAATGAAGAAAAAGAAAAACGCGCTGAAGAATTGATCATTGCCAATAAAGAGTTGCTGGCATTCACTTATATATCAAGCCACGATTTGCAGGAACCATTGAGGAAAATACAAATGTTCGCCTCAATCATCATCGAAAAAGAAATCAAGAATTTGTCGGAAAACGGCAAATATAATTTTGAGCGAATGCAGCTGGCAGCGGGGAGAATGCAACAACTTATTGAAGATCTGCTTGCCTTTTCCCGCATTACCACGACCGACCACAAATTTGAAAAAACTGACCTCGATGTAATTATCGAAGAGGTAAAAGCCGAACTAAAAGATACCATCCAGGAAAAACACGCTACTATCGAGACCCGGGAACTGTGCCAGGCCAATATTATTCCTTTTCAGTTCCGCCAGCTCATGTACAACCTGATCAGCAATGCACTCAAATTTTCACGCCCCAACGTCCCTCCACATATAACAATAACCAGCAGCATTGTAAAAGGCAAAAAAATAAACAACGAAAAACTTTCCCCGGAAAAAAATTATTGCCATATCACGGTAAACGACAACGGCATAGGCTTTGAGCCCTATTTCAGCGAGCGGATTTTTGAAGTGTTCCAAAAACTGCATAACAAAGAAGTGTATGAAGGCACGGGAATAGGGCTCGCCATTGTAAAAAAAATAGTCGAGAATCACAAAGGCATCATCACAGCAACAAGTGAATTAAACAAAGGAGCAACATTCGACATTTATATTCCGGCATACTTTTTCCAATTTGAAAATGAGAGCAAAAAGTAAATTTTATCCAAAGTACATTTCTTATTCTTTTTAAGCCACAACGAATGATGCGCCAGACCGCGAATGTGTGAATAATGTAAGGCCTCCGGATAATTATGTAACAAACATAATATCAGCACTTAATGGCACGGTTATTAAGAAGTATGTTAGTACCATCCTCAAAAATCACTGAGATCGCGTTAAGGTGTTCCTCTCTAATTTTTCTGCAAGTCTCTTAAAATTTATTACACTGTATTCAACCGGGCAATGAAATTGCCTTCTACAGTTTTATCCAAATATCAAAAATTATGAAAAAGCACATTGTTATAGCCATGATGGCTATCGGCTTCGCCTGCACGTCTTCTTTTGCGCAGCAACAGGATCAGACTAAAAGTACTGACATGGAACAAAAAAGAGCTGATCAGAGGCAGCATGAACTTGATGATACAAGGTATAAGCAGGATAAAAAAGCAAATAAAATGGATAAAAAAAATCAGAAAATGCACAAAAAGCAAAGAAAAGTGGATAAGCAGCAAAGGTCTGTAGATCGGCAAACGGGAAAAGAGTAAGAACATTTCACTAATGCTTATAGTATCAAATTCATAAAACATGAAAGCGCTTGTTTACCACGGTCCCGGCAAGAAAGCATGGGAAGAAAAACCAAAACCAGTAATTAAGGAAACAACAGATGCCGTTGTGAAAATCCTGAAAACAACTATATGCGGCACAGACCTGCATATAATGAAGGGCGACCTGCCGGAAGTTACGGACGGCAGGATCATAGGCCATGAAGGTGTAGGTATAGTAGAAGAGGTGGGCAACTCTGTAAGTAATTTCAAAAAAGGAGACCGTGTTATTATATCCTGTGTCACATCTTGCGGCAAATGCGAAAATTGCAAGAAGGGCATGTATTCACACTGTATGGATGGCGGGTGGATACTGGGGTACCTGATTGACGGCTGCCAGGCTGAATATGTAAGGATACCCCACGCGGATAACAGCCTTTATCCTATTCCTGCGGGCGCTGATGAAGAAGCGCTGGTGATGCTGAGCGATATTTTACCTACGGGTTTTGAATGCGGCGTTCTCAACGGGCAGGTAAAACCAGGTGATGTTATCGCTATTATTGGCGCCGGTCCGGTAGGCATGGCTGCTTTACTCACATCACAGTTTTATACTCCTGCAGAAATTATTGCTATAGACACGGATGACAACCGACTGGCTGTTGCTAAAACTTTTGGGGCTACGCATACCATTAATAGCAGCGACGGAAAAGCCGTGGAAAAAGTGATGGAACTCACCAACAACCGGGGAGTAGACGTAGCCATTGAGGCGGTTGGTATCCCTGTAACGTTTGAAATGTGCGAAGCCATCATAAGTGCTGGTGGGCACATTGCCAATATAGGCGTTCATGGGAAGAGCGTTACGCTTCATTTGGAGACGCTATGGTCAAAAAAACATAACCATTACTACCCGCCTTGTGGATACAGTTTCCACACCTATGCTATTTAAAACCGTGCAATCGAAGAAAATAGAGCCTAAAAAACTGATCACGCATCATTTCAGATTAGACCAGGTTATCGAGGCTTACGATACATTCGGAAACGCAGCCAGGGAAAAGGCACTGAAAGTGATTATGACCGCAGAATAAAAACGGGACATGTTGCGCATATTATTCCCCACTTACTATAAAAACAAAATGACAACAGAAACGGCAATACCAATAAAAAATGAAACAATAAATACCGGCGACCTCATTAAAGCATTCACTGCTGCATTTACATCGGACAACGTCGAAAACTGGAAAAAACTTCTCGCTCCGGATGGAGCGTGGAAATTAATGGCAACCGGAGAAGTTTTCAGCGGCGTAGATAAAATGGTGGAACTGGCAAATCGCTCTGTTGCGGCACGAAAACATAGCGGGGAGTTGGGCATTAAGCCCGTAAATGTATTCCAAAATGAAGAGGGTACTAAACTTTGCTGGGAATATATACATACCGGAATTGTCACGGAAAACTGGCCATCCACATCAACACATAAGCCAAGTCCGGGTACAACGTTTACGCTTCCAATCATGCTGATGTGTGAAATCAAAGATGGTAAACTCATCGAAGTCAGAGAATATTTTGACTTGTTAACGCTCCTTGAGCCGGGCGTTCCGCATCCTCTATATTCATAGGTGCTCACCTCTTAAAAAAAAATCATGAAAAAAATATTCTTATCGGGCTTAGTCGCGGGCTTTATTTTGCTGATACTTAGCGTGCTTGGGTTATATATGACCATATGGTTCTTCCCCGGCATTGCCTCGCAATATTTCGATCCGGCTTTTAGTTCAGGCGACGGTAGGATCATGCTATATTATGTCCATCCATTCGTTATCAGTTTAGCGCTGTCCTGGTTTTGGAACCGGTTTAAGGGCGCCCTGACTGGTTCTTTCATTATGCGCGGTATTGAATTTGGAGTGATATATACCCTGGTTGCTACGTTCCCAATGATGTGGCTTATATACAGCGCCATGAATGTATCGCTTGGCATAGTCGCCACCTGGTTTCTACTAGCCTTGGCGCAGGGTACGATAGCCGGACTGGTATTTGAAAAAATGAACCCATAAATAGATCAAAACAAAGTAACATGAGCGGATTTAAAAACTTTTTACTGGTAGCGGTAACAGTCGTTCTTACCAGCGCCAATACGGATGTTAAAAATACGTACACTCTTTCTAAAGGCTATACTGTTAGCATACATGGCACATCTAATCTGCATGACTGGGACGAAAATGTGGTCACAGTTACCGGGGATGGTAATGTAGACTGGAACGGTGACGCCAATTTTGACCTCAATGCGATGAACATAAAAATGGTAGTAAACTCCATTAAAAGCACCGAAGGGTCTATGATGGATAAAAATACATACAAGGCGCTAAAAGCAGACGATCATCCCGACATCACTTTTGTGCTGACGGCCCCGGTTAAATCCATCCAGGTGGGGACGCATGTTATCGCTGCCAAAATAAATCTCACTATCGCAGGCGTTACCAAGGCCATTGATATGCCGGTGACGGCAACCTCTGTGGCGCATGGCAATATATCGTTTGAAGGTTCTAAAGCAATAAAAATGACAGATTATGGCATTACGCCACCGGTTGCTCTTTTTGGAACTATGAAAACGGGTAATGAAATCACTATAAAATTTAAAACAGTTTTTGCAATAAGTAAGTAAGGTAAGTTGACGCACAGTTTTATAATTAAAAAACAAAAAAATAATGAGAAAAATTTACAGATTATTTGGCCGGATAACATTTGTTGCCCTTATTGCCGCGAGCTTAACAGCAGTCGCCCAGACACAGGAGATGCAATACTTCCGGTATAATGACAAAAATGGCATCAACATATTTGAAACCACTAAAAACGACACAACACCGTTCACCCACATGAAGGTGAAAGTCGGCGGAAACTTTGAGCAGAGTTTCCAGATGATCAGGGACCAGAACACCGCCATACCAATGACGCAGACCGGCTTTAACGGCAATGTAAACAGCCTTTTGCCACTAACCAACGGATTTGACCTGGCGATGGCTAACCTTGTTGTCGATGCCCAATTGGCAGACGGTATCCGCGTGGACCTCACGGTTTACCTCGCGTCAAGGCACCATGAAGATGCATGGGTGAAAGGAGGCTATGTTCAGATCGATAAATTGACCTTCCTGCACAGTGGGTTCATTGATAACATAATGAAGAGCGTTACGATAAAGGTTGGCCAGTTTGACGTGGATTATGGCGACCAGCATTACAGAAGATCTGATGGCGGAAATACTATTTATAATCCTTTCATAGAAAACTATATAATGGACGAATTTGCTACGGAAATTGGTGGCGAAGTGTATTATCATCACAAGTCAGGATTATTTGCGATGGGCGGCATCAGCAATGGTGAGCTTGACCCAACAATCGTTGCCCCTGTTAAAATTGACTCAGCGACCGGACGGGTAAATAAATACATGGCTGCTTTTCACGGAAAATTAGGCTACGACAGGCAGTTGAATAAAAATTTCAGGATCAGGATCACAGGATCATTCTATGCTGACGAAAGCGCTAACAGCAATACCCTATTCGGCGGGGACCGCACCGGCTCTCATTATTATGATGTAATGGAAAACCAGGCGATAGCAAGCGGCACAACACTGTCTGACGCAAATGATTACAGCCCGTTTTCAGGCAGGTATAATCCAGGCTTTAGCGAAGAGGTCAATGCTTTTATGGGCAACCTCTTTATGAATTACAGAGGACTGGAGTTCTTTGGCACCTATGAAAATGCACACGGACGGGCGATCACCGAAACCACGCAACGCCAGGCCATACAATACGCAGCAGACCTGATTTACAGGTTCCCCGAGCGCAATAAGAATTTCTGGGTAGGCCTTCGCTATAATACAGTGACGGCAGCAGTTCATGGATATGCTACAGATATCACCGTCAACCGCGAAGCAGGCTCTATTGGCTGGTTTGTCACCAAAAATATCACTATGAAGGTGGAATATGTAAACCAGGTTTACCTGAATTACCCGGTAACTAATATTCTTAATGGCGGACAGTTTGAGGGAACAATGATTGAAGCCGCAATTGGATTTTAAAAACGACTTATGCTAAAATATTTTGCATCAGAAAAATACCGGAGAGATAAGCATATGATCCATTTCCTACTTATGGGCGTATTTGTAGTCATCATTTTAGTGGCTGCATATATCTATTTTTCCTAGAAAGGGATATTGGCACGATAATGCTATCCATAATTGTAACCAAAAAAATACTAATTATATGACAAACATTAAGAAGGTGTTATTAATGCTGACTATCGTGCTCACCTGTGGCGCATACGGTAGTTCCGCACAGATATATGTAAACGTGCGCCCGGAAAGGCCGGTTATTGTCCGCTCAGTGGCGCCAAGCCCACGGCACGTATGGATAGATGAAGACTGGCATGAGCGGGGTGGCCGTTATGAATTTAACGGGGGCCGTTGGGAAGCTCCGCCACATCCCGGCTATCACTACCGGCCCGGGCGTTGGGACCATTCAGAACATGGGCACCAATGGAAAGGCGGCGGCTGGCATCGTTAGAACATCGTATTCATAAAAAAAGAAAAGAGAGCGCTTTCCGGTGCTCTCTTTTCTTTTTTTACCGTTCTTTACATCTTTTGTCATAAGAACATCAAAATTTATATGTTCAAAAAAAGTAGTGCACACATAACCTCCCGTTCGTGGTTTTTTACATTAAAACCCATACCTTCGCACCTCAATTTAAAAAATCATAACGCTTTAACTATATAAACAATGGGAGATTTACGCTTACAGCGCAACTTTGGTATTGCCGCCCACATTGATGCCGGCAAGACTACGATGACAGAACGCATTCTTTATTATACCGGTGTAAACCATAAAATCGGCGAAGTGCATGAAGGTGCAGCTACGATGGATTGGATGGCGCAGGAGCAGGAGCGCGGTATTACCATTACGTCAGCTGCTACTACCTGCTTCTGGAATTTCCCAACTATCCAGGGCAAGAAACTACCCGAATCAAAAAATTACAAATTCAATATCATCGATACCCCCGGCCACGTTGACTTTACCATTGAAGTAGAGCGTTCTTTGCGTGTACTGGATGGCCTTGTGGCTTTGTTCTCAGCCGTTGACGGTGTTGAACCCCAGTCCGAAACAGTTTGGCGCCAGGCAAATCGTTACAAAGTTCCACGTATTGGTTTTGTAAATAAAATGGACCGCGTAGGCGCTGACTTCCTTATGGTGGTACAGCAGGTAAGGGATATGCTGGGCGCTAAATCGGTGCCATTGCAGTTACCCATAGGTGCAGAAGATCATTTCAAAGGAATCGTGGACCTGATTACCATGAAGGCCATAATATGGGACGATGCTACCCAGGGTATGACCTACAGCGAAGTGCCGATTCCCGAGGATATGAAGGAAGACGTGGATTTCTGGCGCGCTAACCTGGTAGAAGCTGTTGCAGAGTATGATGATCATTTGCTCGAAAAATTCTTTGCAGACGCCAACAGTATCTCTGAAAATGAGATACACGAGGCTGTGCGGAAGGCTTGTCTTGACTTGAGCATCATACCTATGATTTGCGGCTCTGCCTATAAAAATAAAGGCGTACAGGTAGCGCTTGACTGCGTTATCCGTTATTTGCCCGGCCCCCTGGATCTTGAAGCGATAAAAGGAACAGACCCGGATACCGGCGAAGAGATAGAACGCCATCCCGATGCAAAGGAGCCATTTGCTGCGCTTGCCTTCAAGATCATGACCGATCCGTTCGTAGGCCGCCTCGCGTTCTTCCGTTGCTATTCCGGCCACCTGGACGCTGGCTCTTATGTACTGAATGTTCGTTCAGGAAAGAATGAACGTATCAGCCGTATCATGCAGATGCACGCCAACAAGCAAAACCCGATAGACTTCATTGAAGCAGGCGATATAGGCGCGGCAATAGGTTTTAAGGAAATAAAGACCGGTGATACCCTGTGCGATGAAAAGCACCCTATCATGCTGGAGAATATGTTTATCCCTGAGCCTGTTATCTCTATATCAGTAGAACCAAAAACCCAGGCTGATGTGGATAAGATGGGTATGGCCATTGCAAAGCTGGTAGAAGAAGATCCTACTTTACGTGTAAAGACGGACGAAGACACCGGCCAGACCATTCTTAGCGGTATGGGCGAGCTTCACCTGGAAATCATCGTTGACCGTATGCGTCGCGAGTTCAAGGTAGAAATCAACCAGGGCGCCCCCATGGTTGCTTATAAAGAAGCCTTCACGCTCATGATTGAGCACCGTGAAGTGTATAAGAAGCAGACTGGTGGCCGCGGTAAGTTTGCCGACATCTATTTTGAGATTGGGCCTGCTGAACCAGAATTCCTGGCAGAAGGCAAGGGCCGCTTCCAGTTCGTCAATGAAATTTTCGGAGGCTCCATTCCCCGCGAATTTATCCCCGCTATCCAGAAAGGCTTTGAAACCTCTATGGGCACGGGGCCACTGGCGGGTTTCCCGGTAGAGAGCATGAGAGTCAGAATATTTGACGGTTCTTTCCATGCGGTGGATAGTGATTCTATGAGTTTTGAGCTTTGTGCAAAATCCGGTTTCCGTGAGGCTGGCAAAAAAACCAAACCCGTGATACTGGAACCAATTATGAAAATGGAAGTGACCACTCCAGACCAATACATGGGCGATGTGACCGGCGACCTTAACCGCCGCCGCGCTATGCTCGAGGGTATGGACAACCGTAACAACCTGCAAGTGATTCGCGCGAAAGTGCCGCTAAGCGAAATGTTTGGTTATGTTACTCAACTTCGTTCTTTATCGTCAGGCCGCGCTACATCGGTTATGGAATTCAGCCATTACGCTCCGGCCCCACGCAACATAGAAGAGGAAGTAGTAGCAAAGACCAGGGGTAAAGTACATGCTTAATAAGGATTAACAAAGTGAATCCTATTAGATAGAATTGTTGTTTTCTTTTCTGCCCTTCGCTTCCGATAGTTATCGGAAACGGAGGGCAGGTTGTTTTTGGACTTTTGTTATGTACCAGATAGTTATACCATTTGCACATCAAAATTCGGCATGAAAAAATCTCACGCAAAGGCGCAAAGACGCGGTTTTTCATGTGGCGTTTCAAAGACCGCAAAGGTGAAACGCAATGCTAATTTTTGATGTTTAAATGGTATCATTGGGAAGCAATCATTTTGTCATCCTCACTTATTCCTGTAAAAATTCTTCTACCAGGGCTACGGTTATTTCCGGCAACTTGCTCCCTTCTTTTATTCCAGTTTCCTCTGTCCCGATAAATGACCCGTGGGTTCCCGGAAGTACAACCAAACGGGCGCCTTGTATTAGCCGCGACATTTCTGCGGTGTGTTCGACGGTGATCACATCGCGGTCAGCTACGATAAACAAAACAGCAGCTTTTATTGCAGCTATGTCATTATCGTCTATGCCTTTGAAGTTGACCATTCTTGCTACGTCCTTCTCAAACATCACCTGCAGGCGGCTTTCATCAGGCTTTACCCTTAAATATCCTGCCTTTAGCGCTTCCGGCATATCGGCCAGGGTAGCATGTTGCATCCCGTCAAAAAAACCAGGTATCATTCCTGCTCTTTTAGAAAGGGCAGAAATAACAATCAATTTGTTCACAATGCCCGGATGCCTCATTGCGATTTGTAGCGTAGTTGTGCCGCCATTACTGAACCCGAGGAAATTAGCTTTGCTAACGTTGAGGTGTTTGAGCAGCGCTGCCACATCATCAGCGTCCTGCTCAAAAGTCTCAGGGGCATCCCTGTCGCTGGTCCGGCCATGGGCCTGCAGCTCCACTGCAATCACTTTGCTGAAACGGGAGAACATAGGCAGTGTTTTGCCAAATGTAGTTTCGATGGTTGATCCGCCACCATGTATTAATACCAGGGGTATGCTGTCCTCACCATGTATTTCGTAGTACATATCCAGGCCATTTACCGGGGCATAACCTGATGTTTTTAATTGTTCCATGTTATTTTATCAGTTTTTAAAAGAGCTCAAGAACGAATCCCTGAAATTTGAATTTTGCGCTTTGTAATTTCCTCACCAATAGTTTTTCATCAGGTCTGCCACCCATTCAGGTTGGCGTATGGTTCCCTTTGGCTGAAATTCCTTGAACACGGGCTTGATATCCAGTACTGGTGTGCCGTCAATTGCATCAAGGCCTTTTACAATTATTGTTCTGCCATTATGTTCCAATAGATCTACTGTACATAGCCCTAATTTATTCGGCCGGTCTTTCTTGCGCTGGCAAAAAATGCCCATTACAGGGTAGCCAGGGTTCCCGCGAGGACGCCCTGCATAAACCATTTGAGCATCGTTCGCTTTATCAAAGTAGAAAATGATCTCCAGGTGAGAGAACGTTTCTATATTTTCAAAAGCCTCGGTGGGTATATCATCAGCAAGCGTTATTTCCGTAACTATATTGCCCCAGTTATCGTCTGTGGCTTCTACGCGGGAGTTGTGGGTTGTGGCAATTTTAGTGAGTGTCATAATTTAAAGATTGATAGACTGAGGCAACATGAGTAAAAACGGAAGCGCATTTGAATAATCCAGTTGGTCATAGAACATACCTAACCGATTGAGGTTTTTGTAATAATCGTTTACATGACTGCAGTAGTATTTTTCCGATTGAATATACCATGACCGCTCACCGAGGCGGGATGCCAAAAACCATTTTTCAAGAAGCCTTCCGGCCCTTCCGTTGCCGTCATTAAAAGGATGCATGTTCACAAATGCCAGGTGGAGGTAAGCAGCATAATAAAATATTTCCTCGGTACTAAGACTGTGGCTTTCTAATTCTGCTACGTCCAGCCAGAGCTTATTCATTTCATCTGCCACAATACCAAAAGGAGCAGCCTCAAACTGTATCCTGCCCGTGTTGTGCTCCATCACCAGCATTTCATTTTTACGGTAAGCGCCTCTTGATTTTTCCGGTAATAGGTGCCGGGATAGCAGCTTATGGCTTTCCAGGAAATTCGCCGGGGTCAGCTCATGTTGCTGTGCAAAAACGTATGCTTTGTACAGGTCGTTGGGTTTTTCTACCAGTTCCGGCAAATACTCTATATCCTGCATTTTATGTTTTACATAACTGTCCAATTCCATCATTTCACCTTCAATCCAGGACGAGGAAATAACCGCTACAGAAGTATAAAAAGTAAAATTGTGCGGGGTAAGCTCGACTGCCTGAAGCTCCTGCAACGCACCATTAAGGTCCGTTGCGAGATGCAACTTATATTCATCCAGACATTGCCCGTTCAATATGTTCATTTCAAACAAAGTTGGTTAGATAATTTGAAAATTTGCGAATTTGAAAATTGTTACAAAACAATCTGTTGCAGCAAATCACTCTTATTCGGATAATCAGTGTTAAAGTGCAAGCCACGGCTTTCCTTACGGAATTGAGCGCCCTTCACTATCAGGTAACCAATGGTAATCAGGTTACGCAGTTCACAAAGCTGGGGGGATAACGTCGCAGATTTATAAAGGTCCTCCGTTTCGTCATGCAGCAGGTCTATCCGGTGCATTGCCCGTTCTAAGCGAATATCATTGCGCACAATGCCCACATAGTCGCTCATTACCTGTTGCAGTTCTTTCAGGCTTTGGGTAATCAGGATCATCTCCTTAGGTTCATTAGTGCCAGATGCATTCCAGTCGGGCACGGTATCTTCAAAAGCTATGTCGTCTATGCGGCCAGCCATATCCTCGGCGCAGCGGTGGGCAAAAACCAGGGCCTCCAGCAGGGAATTGGATGCCAACCTGTTAGCGCCATGCAGCCCGGTACTGGAACACTCGCCGCATGCATAGAGATTAATAACCGACGACCGTCCCCATTCATCTGTCTTGATACCGCCGCAGCAATAATGTGCTGCAGGAGCTACCGGTATCATCTGCTCAAAAACATCAATGCCAATGCTTAAACACTTTGCATAAATATTGGGGAAGTGCGCCCTGAACTTTTCTTTGTCCATTGCCCGGCAGTCGAGGTACACATGCTCTGTACCTGTGCGCTTCATCTCGCTGTCTATTGCGCGGGCTACCACATCTCTCGGCGCAAGGTCAGCGCGACTGTCGTAGCCGGGCATAAATGCCTCGCCCTGTTTATTCCTCAGTATGCCGCCATCGCCTCTTACCGCTTCCGTTATCAGGAACGAAGGGCTTATACCCGCCTCATATAATGCCGTAGGATGAAACTGGATGAACTCCATATTTTCAATGCGTCCCTTTGCGCGGTAGGCCATGGCTATTCCATCGCCTGTAGCAATACGGGGGTTGGTCGTGGTGCGGTACACCTGCCCTACCCCACCCGACGCCATAAGCGTGCAGCGGGCCAGTATCTTTTCAATATTATTATTCCGCAGGTTCAGCGCGTAAACACCATAACAGGTAATATCCGGCGTTGATTTTGTAACCAAGTATCCCAGGTGATGCTGCGTGATAATATCCACTACAAACCAGTGATTATGCACCTCTATATTCGGGTATTGCTTTATCTCTTCCACCAGCGCTCTCTCTATCTCCAGGCCCGTGACATCCTTATAATGCAGTATCCGGAACTCTGAGTGGCCGCCCTCCTTTCCGCGCATATAGTCGCCCGCTTTATCCTTGTCGAAGTTGGCGCCCCATTCTATGATCTCGCTCACCCGTTCCGGGCCTTCCTTCACCACAATGTCCACTACTTTTTCATTACACAGCCCATCGCCGGCGACCAGGGTATCTTCTATGTGTTTCTGAAAACTGTCGTGCTCCAGGTCATTGACTACCGCAATTCCCCCCTGTGCATACTTGGTATTGGTTTCATCCGTATTGGCCTTGGTGAGTATGGTGATGGTCTTCTCCGGGAACCTCCGCGCAGTTTTCACCGCAAACGTAAGCCCGGCAATACCTGATCCTATAACGAGAAAGTCGGTTTTGAGCATTGGAATACAAAAGTATTGTAAAATTGAGCATGGTCACAAAATATCGGCACCCAGCCAAAACATGACTTTTCGGCGTTTTGGAATTTGTACTGATGATATAAATTGGAGCCATATGGCGCTCGTTAGCTGGTTTTGTATATAAACAGGGTTAGCCAGGGCCGAAAATTGGCTATATATGGCACAAATGTGAGTGATGAACCTAAACATATAAGTCATAAAATTAATAATACTACCTGACCTGGGGTTAACTTTGGGGTTGACTAAATTCCCTGAAAACATGACTAAATAATTGGAAAACATGACCAAATTGGTGTTTTGTGCATATTTGAAAAAGCTATGGCGGACCAGGGGAAACACCCATGGCGAAAGACATTTTTGTAATGATGTATATTTTATTACAAAGTGATTTTTTCATTATTATTAAAGCATTTTTTAAAATATGAGAAAAATTTCGTTATAAAACATAACATTTCATTACATTTCATAACATTGAAAACGAAAATAAAAAAGTCATTAATTTTTTTTAGCTATTATTGAAATATTACACGCATTGGTACGGATTTGGCGTTTGCATCATAGTTTTTTTAGCTCCATGTAAATGTCTGCTATTGTAATTTTATATGCGTATTGCTACGGGTAGTGAAATTTTTTTTTCGCCGGAAATGCACGGTGGTAGCGGGTTTCAAAAAATGGTGCTGCGGAAAAATAGAATTTCCTAATGGCTTAATAGCTTAATTTCCTAATTGTTCGCGGGGATTATGACCTTAGCGAGAAGACTCCGGCCCTAAAGGGAGGTGTTATGCACCAGTCATGGATATTGATTTGGCAACGTCAAGTCAATTCCTGTTGCCCCCGAATGCTTTCGGGATTTGTAAAACAGGCTGAACTGCATGGGCACGAGTTGGCTTACACAGTGAACTGCCTCTCAAACTCGCGCCAGTGGAAAAGCTTCGGTGGGCGATGGGGACTGGGCCGCTGATTTAGCTTTAGCAGGTGAAATGGCGATTGAAAATAGGGTTCATATCATTAGCGCCGGATGCCCTGCAGAACATCTTGGGCAACTGAAATTAAACAAATCAACAAGCAACAGCAAAATATTATTCTATCGTGTCAGCGTACTTTAGCAGTTTTTGGACCAAGTGATGTACTCTCGTGACCGGCCATGACTTAGCTGGGGTTTTACCTTTATGCATTTTTTCCAGAGTATTTGCATGTCGGATCGCTGTCGCTACATCACCCCTTCTGAAAATCTGAGCTACCGTATTTTCATCATTCTTTTTGTATTTGTTTTTGAGTATTCCACTAAGAATATCGAAGTATGCATTTCTGTCAATTTTTGTGTCAAGAAACTGAAAATGTAACACATACCATAATTCAAAAGCTTGGTTTGTGTGGCCACTTTCTATGCTATTTGCTATTGCTATTTTTTCTGCATCGTTGAATCTCCTATGTGGAAAATCGTCTTTATCATAAACAGCCCACACTTCGTCAAATTTCGGCTTTAGTTTATCTGCTAATCGTTTATTGCGTTCTTCTATTGCAATTTTTACAACATTAACTGTATTATCTCCTGCCCCACTGACCTCAACGGTATCTATCAGATATTTAGGGAGCATTTTCTTTATATAATTAAAATAAATTGGCTCTGTCCGCACGCCTTCTGTCACAATTAAAAAGTATTTACGTTTTTTAAGAGTTGCGACCTTTACGGGGCTTGAAACGCTGTCTTGTTTTAACCGAGCTAGTAAATCTTTAAAGGTTTCTTTTTTATTTTTCGGCGATGGCATCTGCAAATATATCTTCAATGTTACTAATAAAAGGGATAGCGCCAAATTTACCACCCATATAATTTTTATCGATAGGGCTGTCTTTGCGGGACTTATATTGGGCTAAAGAAGTAACTTTCGTTGCGCCGATATAATCTTTTTCCACGAAATATATTTGGTCTCTTCTCAGAATATCATTATCTAACAAAGCAGTATCGTGGCAAGACGCCAATAACTGTGCTCTTGACTTTGTTTTTTCAGAATTGAAAAGTTTTAGGATAAACTTTGTTAATAGTGTATGCAGCCGTGCATCAAACTCATCTATTATTACAATTTTATTTTTTTAAAATTGAATCGACAATAGCACCTGCAATATTAAAATATTTAATTGTACCATCGGATTCCATCATATCAAAATCAAACGGCACCTCAGTCTTTTTTTCATTATTATTTGAATATTTGCTATGTAGTGAAACCACGAACTGTGTCTCTTTCTTTTCAACAAACCGTTGTTTAATTTCACTTTTAATATCTTCGTCGGTTGCTTGTTCCAAAAGTTTCTCAACTTCCATAGATAAAGCATCAACTGAATTTATACCTAAATCTGCAGCCTTCATAAAAGCCTGAATCAATTTAGACGTTTTCTCATCTTTTAATGCGGCAAGTGTCCGAATTCTATAAGTATTTTCCTTTAAACCGTGTATAAACGATAAGTTTCCAAACCATTCATCTATTTCTTCTGCTTTTTTCACATTCCATTGCGATGCAACGGATAAAAAAAGGGCATTTTTCCTTGTGCGCTTTTTCAACCCATCTGCATTTTGAAACCGTTTGAGGTCGATTTCGAAATCATTGTTTATTCTCAAAAAAAGGGGATTTTCCTTTTTGATTGAAGTTTCGAGAAGCCATTCTTTATGAATTATCTGTTCGTCGGCTTCAAAACCGTAGCGATACTTTTTATTACCGACTAAAAATGCGATTTCAAAAAAAGATGGTTTTTTTTCCGTCAAATCACTTAATTCGAAATAGTTTACGTCAATTCTCTCGCTGGACTGATTTTCCTTAGCAGAATTGCGGACAAACCAAGAAAAAAAGGCAAAGGCATCTAAAATTTTTGATTTTCCACTTGCATTATGTCCGTATAGTAAAATCGATTTTAGCAATGAAGCATGTTTTTCTTGCGCAATATTCGATCCTCCGTGTTCAGTGATCGAAGATGCATTAAAATTTATTGTAACTGGCTCTTTGATAGATTTATAATTACCTACCTTAAAATAAATAAGCATTTTTTACGGATTTTGTGCAAATATTGCATTTTTTTTTGTAAATAAACACTAAATTTATACCTCTTGAGCGGAAAAGTGCGGCAAATTAGAAAACAAAGCTTGTATAGTATTGGTATCTTCATATTGCCAAGCTTTATTATCAACTTCGGATAATCATTTACAGATCCCGTATTTTGTTTAAACCAGTTACGACAGCTGTTCCGCAACGCGGACATCTGTGACTATCAACAGAACGCCATTTGCAATGGACTTTATGGAACCGCAGCCAAATTTCTTGTTCGCCCAAGTTGCTCGTAGAGTTCCCAAAATAAATAAGCAGCGTTCGGCGTAGCTTTTGTCTACGTTGCAGTGGAAACCAGTCTCCGACTGGCGTATATAGTATGTTCTGTCCGTCTAGCGCGAGTGTTCCGCGGGATCATTCATGTGTAAGTACCCCATTAATCTTTTTAAAGCCGACCATGTAATAAGGCTTGCTTTCACCGCCTACCCCGGTCTGGCCCCCGTTATTTTATTTCGGAGTTCGTAACTTTGCGGCATTTAATAATGCAGATAAAATAATTTACCATGTCGGCGAAGGATGATAAGATGAACCAGTTTATTTCTGCAATGTTCAGCCTGACCAGCGCAATAAAATGCGAGTCAGACAATTGCTGTAAAATATGCGGCGAAATAAATGAAAAAGAACTGATGATTTTAGCTTTTGTGGGAGACAATAAAAGTGCAAAAATGAGCGAGATAGCCGATTTTTTAAATGCGCCGTTAAGCACGCTTACAAGTATCGCCGATAAACTCGTTGCAAAAAAATTCCTGGTGCGCCATAACTCTGATGAAGACAGGCGCGTGGTGAAAGTTGCGCTTGGTGAAAAAGGCCTGGAATCCTACAAAGCTTTTTTGACCCGAAAGAAAGCAATGACAAAAAAAGTCCTTTCCCGCTTCAGCGAGCAAGAGCACAATACATTGATCAACGACATCAACAGACTTGCTGCGGCAATAGTGGCCTAAAAATAAAAGGCAAAAAAATTTTTGACTATTAATTACGATATTCGTACTATTGCACTATCGAATTAAAATGCGATTAACCTAAACATGAACGAAAGCATATTAATAACCGGGGCAAATACGGGGCTTGGCAAAGAGACTGCCCGCCAGCTGGCATTGAGAAAAGAAACAAAAAAGGTAATTCTTTTCTGCAGAAACCAAGCGAAAGCCGAGGCAGCAAAAAAAGACCTTGAAGCGGAAACGGGAAAAAAGATTTTTGAGATTATTATAGGGGATGTTGCTGATGCAGACTCCGTAAGAAAAGCAGTAGAAAAAATAAAGGAACCTATTGACGCAGTAATTTTAAATGCGGGTGGAATGGTTGGGAAAACGGCTGGTAAAATTACGCCTTCCGGTATGAATGAATTAGCTGCAACGAATGTTTTAGGCCATGTAATTTTGGTGGACGAATTAATTAAACGTGATCAGTTAAAAAAAGCAGTACTATCGGTCAGTGCGGAAGCGGTGCCGGGAGTAAAGATGCTCGGAATGAAACCGGTTACCATGAAGACTTCCTCTGTAGATGAGTTTGCCGCTGTTCTTGACGGATCATATTTTGGTGATAGTTTTGATTATGTGCAAGCATACGGATACGTTAAATATGCAATAACAATGTGGACCTTATCAATGGCAAGAAAATATCCCAGCCTCAAATTTGTTGTTATGAGCCCCGGGAACACGGGCGGAACTAACGCACCGGATAATTTGCCACCAGCCATGAAATTTATGTTGAAGAATCTGATGATGCCGGTTGTATTCCCACTGATAGGAGGAATGGTGCATAAGCTGGAAGTGGGTGTAAAACGCTTTGTAGATGGCATATCGGATGAGCGATATAAAAGTGGTGTTTTTTATGCAAGTAAAGAGGGTAAGTTGTCAGGAGATGTGGTTGACCAAAGCACTTTTTATACTGATTTGAAAAATACTACCTTTCAAGATAACGCTGATAAAGCCATTCACCGGTTTATAAAATAGTAAGGTGTTAGGCACAGCTATTTCGCTAAAGAGAAGCATTTTTCCTCCTTCGCTGATGCTTCGGCGGACAAGGGGCAATTTTATCCGCCGCGGCGGATCCATTCGGATTTAGCGTTTGCATCATCGTTTTTTTAGCTCAATGTAAATGTCTGCTTTTGTAATTTTATATGCGTATTGCTACGGGTAGTAAAAATTTTTTCTCGCCGGAAATGCGCGGTGGTAGGGGGTTTCAAAAAATGGCGCTGCGGAAAAATGTGTATTTAAATTACTGGCTTTGGCGCGATATTTGGGGATGGGCGAGGGAATGAGGAATTAAATGCATCAAGTCAATTCCTGTTGCCCCCGAATGCTTTCGGGATTGCAAAACAGGCTGAACTGTATAGGCACGAGTTGGCTTACACACATTGCTGCGCCTCAAACTTGCGCCAGTGGAGTGTTAGTATCGCAAGTCGAAAAGGCTTGGAATATGTTGACACAAGTCCAAAAGACTTGCAAATATGTTGACACAAGTCGAAAAGACTTGCGCCAATATGGGGATGGATTGTCAGAGCGGTCAATTACAACCACATTATTCTACTGTGTCACCCACCTGCCTTACCATCCGGTTGTATCCTGGCTGCTTTCTTATGATCGAAAGTTTTGGGTGCTTTCATCTTGTGATCGAAATTTTTTACCTCTGAGAAGTAATGAACTTCCTGAATCGGGAACGACATAGTAAAAGGCCCCTTACCCCGACGTGCCCTCCTTTCAGACCTGATAACTTCCCGCTTATCAAGATCAATTGCATAAGAGACCACAGGGGAATATAGTAGGAAACTTGCGCCAGTCTTGTTCCGCTCAAAAAATTTCCATGTGTTCGTCTCCGCTCCAGACGGGCGATGCACTGGTGCTGTCCATCTGTCACTTCCCCGCCGCTCGTGGAAAAAAGTACCTAAATCGCATTTTACAGTACTAACGTCATCTATTTCCCCCTGAAACGCCTCATCGGCCGGGCCAGTTTTGTCACCTTTCTTCAAGTTGGGTTTTGCACCGATCACAGGCTCAGCCGGCTTCTCGGTTTGTCCGGTTTTAGGAACATTCGCTAATGAAGCCTGCTCGCCTGAGATCGTCTTATTTGACCCTGGGCTCTCTTTACGCTCCTCAATTGTGGTTGCCGGTGCTTCGATTTTCTTTTGAGAAAAACCAGGCGGTGTGATAGCATCTGAACTATTATTTGCGGGATGGCCGCCAGGATTATTAGCCGGGGGAGGCCCAAGAATGCCGGATCGGTCAACATTATTTCCGGGCGTCGGGGCTAATGTTTCCTTCGAGTTGTCAGTCCTCCCGATAAAAAAATATCCCCCAACAGCTGTCGCCGCCGCCAAGAGGCCAATGAACACGTACTTTACCACACTTTGCTTTGTCGCTGGCGGCGCCCCGGCGATTGATGGTTCGGTGTTCGAGTTTACAACTTGAGTTTTTTTAACTTTGGCGCCGTCATTTCCTCCATTTTCATTTTTGTGGCCGCTAACAAGTAATGCAATATCCTCTTCCTGCTTCCTGAGCATGGCAACTGACTTCTTCAGCCCGTCAACAACATTCATATATGCGGCATCCGGGTCGGGCCAATCCTTGATGGGCTTGCCCAGCGCGGGCAACGCCTGGAGATGTGAGAAGGGAGTATCCATCCAGTCGCATGCCCGGAGAATGACGGGTACGACGATAGCCTTTTTCTCCTCATGTCTCTTCAGAGCGTCTTTCATTTCTATATTGTAGCAGTAGTCAGACGCCAAAAAATCAGAGCTGATGAGCAATATGATGAGTTGGGCATTGTTGATAGCATCGCTAATTGATTGGCTCCAGATTTCGCCGGGCATTAGCACCTCATCCGTCCAAGGATAAACCACGCCATTCCTGACGAGAACCGAAATATGATTTTCCAATTGCTCTTTGTAGTCCTTGTCTACATGAGCATATGAAACAAACATTCTAACCATATACCGACATTAATACTCGTAAACATAAGCAATCGATTACAAAAAACGATATGGAGTGCAAAAATTGTTGGAGATTTTGGCCTGAGGCACAGGTAGTTAACATTTTTTTGAAAGGGCTGCACCTCAAACTCACACCAGTGGAGTGTTAGTATCGCAAGTCGAAATGGCTTGGAATATGTTGACACAAGTCGAAAAGACTTGGAATATGTTGACACAAGTCGAAAAGACTTGCGCCAATCACGGAAAAGCTTCGGCGGGTCGAACTATAGTAACTATCTTTACTGGCATAGTGTCCCAGATGTCCTTCAAAGATTGCTGCTAAATAAATTATTGTAGTTCTTTTGAAACTATTAAGCTGATGCCATGAGTCGATTTATTCCAATTTTAATACTTTTTCTAGTCTCATGTGAAGCCAAGAATAATATTCCTAATGGTCTTGTTCCAATTAAGGAAAATGGGAAATGGGGGTTTATAAATTCAGAAGGTGAAAAAGTAATAAGATGTCAATTTGACTCTGTAGGGCCATTTTCTGAAGGGCTTGCATCAATTAAGTGGGATTCCCTATACGGTTTTATTGATACGATGGGTAAAATAGTAATTCAACCAATGTTTCGTGATGTTTGTTACGCCTTTTCAGATGGCTTAAGCAAAGTCGAGATACAAACAGATACTGGGTTACAACAGGCTTTTATTCGAGTTGATGGAAGCATTGCATTCTTTACGTCTTACAAAGATGTATACAATTTCCAATTTGGCAGAGCCGTTGTCAACGTCAAAGATGAAGTTTGTTTCATGGATAAGACTGGGGAAATAGTCTTTAATACACATTATCCGTATTGCGATTGGGATGGATTTAAAGAGGGCATAGCGCAAGTATGGGGTGGACATAGACGTTTGGTTCAAGAAGGATTATCGCAAACAGTGGAAGGTGATACAACAAAATATTATGACACAGGTGGCAATGTGGTAATAACACTCGATGGGATGGGATTTAATGATTTTTCTGAAGGACTTGCATGTGTTAAAATTAATAATGAAAACTGCTATATCGACAAAACGGGGAAAATTAAAATTAAACCCAAAATTCGAGATTTAGATTTCTGCATGAGTTTTTCTGATGGATTAGCAATGGTCGGTTACGCCGGCCCAGATCACAAAGCTGGTTTCATTGATAAAACAGGCAACATTGTTATACCCATTATTTTTTATCACATAGATGATTTTAAGGAAGGGGTGGCTGCATTTAAAGATAAAGGAGGTTGGGGATTTATCGATAAGAGAGGGAGAATAGTTTTGCCACCTCAATATGATGCTATTAGCAGTCATGGTTTTGAGCACGGTCTCTGTATAGTATGGAAGGGCGGCAAATGTGGATATATTAATCATAAAGGCGTCTTTGTTTGGTTCGAATCAATTGATTTATTGAAAAGAGAACCCTATTTTGTGAACGTTGTCTTCTAGACCGCGTTTAATTCAGATGTTTCGCAAAACGAGCATCTGAGACTATCTATAGAATACCATTGGCAACGGACTTCATTGAACCGCAAACAAATTTCTTGCCCCCATGTTGCCCGTAGAGTTCCTAAAATAAATAAGCAGAGTTGGGCGTAGCCTCTGTCTACGTCGCAGTGGAACCCAGTCTCCGACTGGCGAAACAATAAACCAAATACCGTCTCCCCTGGATTAGCCCGACAAACCCATCAGCAATGCTACACCAACACGGCTTCTTTGTTAAACCTTCCCTTATATTCAATTGGCGACATTCCTGTAATCTTTCTGAACACTTCACGGAATGCCTTTACATCTGAATAGCCAACTTCGTACATAACCTCATTAACCGTTTTGCGGCTGGTTTCCAATGCTTTTTTGGCTTTTTCAATTTTCACACGCTGCGAATATTCCACAGGCGTATTTCCGGTTGCCTTAATAAATCTCCTGTCAAAGTTTCGTCTGCCCACCGCGAATTTAGAAGATAAATCTTCCACAGAAATTTTTTCGTCCAGGTTACTTTCTATGTATGCCTGTGCCTTTTTTACTACTTCGTCTCCATGCTGTTTCTGCCCCGTAAATATGGCAAATGCAGATTGACTATTCCGGTCTATTTCGATCTGGAAAACTTTGGAACAAAAAATAGCCGTTTGCCGGTCATAATATTTCTCTACCAGGTAAATCATCAGATTTAGAAAAGAGTAGGCGCCGCCATTCGTATAAATTCCATGCTCATCGGTAATCAGTTGGTCTGTTTGTAAATTTACTTTAGGGAACATGCGCCTGAAATTCTCAGCGGCAGCCCAATGTGTAGAACAGCTTTTGCCATCGAGGAGGCCTGATGATGCGAGCAAAAACGCACCGGTGCATATACTGGCTACTTCAGCGCCCTCTTTATATTGTTTCTTAATCCAGTCTACCAGCGCCTGGTTTCCCTTCAGGGCTTTTTCATAATTATGGTTCAGTGAAGGAATAATGATGAGATTGGTTTTTGCAATTGCGTCAATATTTGTGTGCGGCCTGACGGCAAACACGCCTTCATAAAATTCCACTTCTTTCGATAGGCCGGCCAACTGAATAGTAAACACTTCCCTTTTGCCCATTCCCTTCCAATACTCATTTGCCCTTGAGAATATTTTGTAAGCGCCCACAATGCTACTTAGATTGTTCTCCCCTTCAGGAACCACTATAGTAAGATGTTTCATTGATAATTAGTTTTTTTGCAAAGATAGGGTTAATCAATGTCCAAATCAACCCGTTATAAAGTCCATTTTGCACCCCACTCAAGTAGTATTTAGACAGTAGATTTGCGGTATTATATTTTTAAACTACAAAAACGTAAACAAAATGAAAACATCAGATTTTACGGCTACCCTACTGGTAGACCCAACTCCGGAAGAAGCATTCAAAAGCATTAACAGCGTTTCAAAATGGTGGTCAGAAGATTTTGAAGGTAGTACCGCCGGCCTCAATGACATTTTTACGGTCCGTTTCGGCGAAGTGTTTATAACATCGAAAGTGGTTGAACTCGTCCCCGGCAGGAAAATAGTTTGGCAGGTGCTCGATTGTAATAAGCCCTGGCTAAAAAACACTAAGGAGTGGAACGACACCAAAATGAGTTGGGAAATCTCCGTAAAAGAAAACAAAACACAAATCCGGTTCACTCACATTGGGTTAGTGTCAGAGGTTGAGTGTTTTGAAGTTTGTTCAAAAGCATGGAGCCAATACCTGCAGCATAGTCTATTGGGTTTGATCACCACTGGCGAAGGCCAGCCGACCCCTAAGGAAAATAAGACGAGAGCCACAAAAAAAAGTGAAGTGATAACCGCCGGTTAAGCCGCAAAACTGCCCCCCAAAGGGCGAGTATCCAAGCAATAAATTTGAACCCAAAAAAATTTCAAACCAAAAAAAACAACAAAATGAAAACATCAGATTTTACCACTACGATAGTGGTTGATAAGACTCCGGCAGAGGCTTTCAGTGCCATCAATAACCCGCGCGGATGGTGGTCAGAAGAAATTGAAGGCGGTACGGAAAAACTCAATGATGAGTTTACGTATCATTACCAGGATGTCCACAATTGCCGGATGAAATTGATAGAAGTCATCCCAAACAAAAAAGTCGTGTGGCTTGCGCTGGACAATTATTTCAAATTCACCAAAGACAAAACCGAATGGAAAGGCACAAAGGTGATCTTTGAAATCTCAGAAAAGGACAACAAAACGCAGATCCGTTTCACGCACCAGGGTTTGGTTCCGGAATATGAGTGTTTCGAAATCTGTTCAAATGCATGGAGCCAATATGTATCGCAAAGTTTATGGAGCCTGATCACTAAAGGCAAAGGCCGGCCAAACCTAAAAGAAAGCAAAGCAGCTGCTGCAACAAAGTGATGGCCGTTGATCAGTAACCGGTGTATTAGGAACGATGACGAAATAACTTCCACCATCTTACTCGTTCTTTTCCATTTTTACTTCGTTGTAAAAGTCTTTAAATAATTCATTATTATTTCGTTATTGATGATTTTATTGGCCTCAATGAGGGCTGCGCCGTTCGCAGATTTTACGCCATGTAAAAAAGAAAAATAACTTCGCAATATTGTGGAAGTTATTTTGTCAACGTTCCTTACACTTGAAAAAAGTGTGGGACATGCAGGCTTTGTTGGCAATCTTCGCTATCAGGACAGTTACAATATTTGCTTAACACTAAAAGCTCGAAGTAATGGTCGCCTTTACCCCGCTGAAAGCAGGCTCATACCGGCACACACCTCCCGAACAGTTAATACCATCCACCTGCTTTACATATGCCAGCGAAAACCTGTGCGGGCCTTTTGTATAAGCAACATATATATTGTAGTAGTTCTGTGCTTTTTCGGTTTTGAAGTTTGCGTCGGTATAATTTGGGTTATCCGCATTCTTGTTAATACTGGTGTTATACATCTCCGATGCCGAAACAGACCATTTGGGGGCAAAGTCATATTCGAGGAGTGCAAATACCCAAGAACCATAATCCTGCTTGGTATCCATATACTGAAACTCAAAGCGAACAGATTTTCTTTCGTTTATGCGGTACGTAATTTCCGCAAAAGGAGTTAGAGCGAATAGCATGATAGTTTTTCCTTTAACTAGACTATCTGACAACGTTCTGTTTTCATACATCGTAATATTATACTCAAGATACTGAATCCCACCGGCGAATATCCATGATTGTATCCCCTGGTAGAATGCTTCGGCATAAGCTTCACGGTAAAGTTTCACGTTGTCCAGCGTATTGATATTTGTATAAGTAAGCGTGTAGTTGGCGACATCATTAGGCGACAATACGAGGTTGGCAGTTGCACCTTGTTCAGAAATATCCAATGACGAAGGAGTATAGCGGGACATAAGGCGCTCCGGGCGCAGGATTGCGGTGATTGGCTGCCAGTTCAGCATACCATTCAGCAATGTCTCGTTAGGGGAAGTGCGCATCACAAAATCCTGCGTGCGTTTGCCAACCAGGCTCAGCGCAATGCCCTTCCTGCCATAGTTAAGAGAGGTGTATTCCACATTACCGGGTTTGTTCACCAATGAGTCTTCGAGTATGGCCTCCTGTGTCTTGTAGTCACCTTCTATATACCAGGAAAGGCCCTTATAAGTCAAGGTATTGTAAGCGCTGAAAGCGTACATATTATACACCGGTTGGAAGTGGAGTGTGGAATCCTGACTTACTATGGTAGCAGCCACGGAATTATAAGATGGCCCGTCAAGCGTACGATCAATCATTCCAATGCCAGGTAATATATGTACCTTCCCGATACTGAAATCTCCTTCCGCATCAAATCCCCGGATCACTGGGCCATAACGCACATTATTTACAAAGTTGTTATTTTTCTGCTGCCCTGTAAATCCTTTAAGCATAATATTCTCGGTTAGTTTGTATTTCAATTCTATTCCCATTAAAGCATTATCTATGAGCAATCCACGGTCTTCATAAGCCCTGAACATAATGCCGCTCCCTATCTGGTCATAAATCGAGCCCACAGTTATGGAAAGGTCTTTCATGTCTTTACTGATGCTCCACGCGCCTATACCATAATCGGTTTGGGCCGAAGTAGGATTCTTCAGGTTTGAATTATTAAATGCATCAGCCCTGACAAAAAACGTAAAACCTTTTATGCCGTATCTGAGGTCAAGCCAGCCTTCACTCCCGCTTAGGTAGTTGTCATACAATGGATTGCCGGAAGCCTTTATCGCCGTATCCCTCTGAAAAAAATTCAGGTTCATCATCAGATCGCCGGAAAAAGTTCCCTGGGCTACTACTCTGCAGGAAACGCATATCAGTAAAAATAAAACTGCTGTTTTTTTCATTAGAATGTGT
>Ga0206890_1057_pt1 | contig 32565 bp, 27 predicted proteins | sample Alteio_BWOrgHeat_58_FD_152960 | JGI IMG/M metagenome (GOLD analysis project Ga0206890, IMG submission 152960) | Enriched cells from forest soil in Barre Woods Harvard Forest LTER site, Petersham, Massachusetts, United States - Alteio_BWOrgHeat_Nextera6 ... | reverse complement strand
TAACTATCGCCAATACGGGTTATAGCATCATTAATGGTGTTCTGATCTTTTTCATCGCCATCAATAAACCGTTCAAAATAAAGGATAAATAAGACAGGCACATGAAACTAAAATATATATATACGCTGCTTACCTTAATCACAGTACTATACTTTGTTCCGGTTAACGCGCAAACAAATCAGCATAAAACAAAAAAGGCTGCTGCAAAAACCCATGCTAAAAAAGCGCCGGTTAAGAAAGCCCCGGCCAAACCGGTAAGTAAAAGCCCTGGTAAAACCACGGCAACGCCACCCAAAATAGATGCTAAAAACTTAGGCGATGCTGCAACGAAAGCCACAGACAACAATGCAAATAACAAACAAGACCAGTCGCCGGGGAGCCTCACAGAGGAAATTGTGGTAACAACTGCCTATAAACCCGTGCTGGCCGACGCAGTAAAAATACGCCGCAACCCCGAGTTGGAGGATAAATTTCCGTTTAAAGCGCCGTTAAGTTATGACCCTTTAGATAAGCGATTGGAAAAGAATGAGGAGATAAAACAGCTTAACGCGATGAAGATGCCTGCCGAAAAAGATTCGTTGTTGCAAAATAACTATGTAAAATTAGGTTTGGGCAATTTAAAAACCACCTACGGTGAAGCCTACATTAATAACGGGCGCGACGAAGCCCTGCAAGCGGGCGGCTATATTAAACATTTTGCCCAGGAGGGCACGCTTTACAAGCAAAACCAGAGCAAGGATGCTATTGGCATATTTGGTAAAAGTATTACAGACCAGAACGCGCTGAGCGGCCGCATTGACTATAACTACAACACCAATTATTTTTATGGCTATAATACGGCTAATCCAGCGCCTGTAGGTTTCAACCCCGGCAAACAGCACTTTAGCATTATAAGCGCCGAAGGCGAGTTAGCCAAAAACTATAAAGATGTTGAAAACGATTTTACATACGCCGTAAAAATAAAAGGCTACGCCTATAGTGATGCATACCAGGCCAAAGAAAACAACGTGGTATTATCGGGCTTTTTAAATCAAACTGTAAAACAGTTTTACGCGGGTGTAAGCGGGTCGCTTGATCTGAGCACACAAAATGATAGTTTATACTCCTATAATAACAGCTTATTAAGGCTTAACCCCTACCTTAAATTCCAGGGCAGTTTTTATAAAGTTGACGCGGGCATAAACATTGTTGATCAGTTTGGTTATACTTCAAACTTTTATATTTTCCCGGCGGTTAAAGCCGAGTTACAGGTAATACCCAAATATGTGCGCTTGTTTGTTGAAGCAAAGGGCGATGTGAATAAAACATCGCTGCGAGACCTGTCAGAAATAAACCCTTTTATTGGCCCTAATGTCCCCATCAAAAACTCTGTTGACAAGTTAGATATCAGCGCCGGGTTAAAAGGCACCTTAGCGCCGGGCCTTAGCTTTAAAGCCGACATTTACCGTAACAGCATAAGCGATATGGTATTATTTGTGAATAATTTTAGAACCACCACAAATAAATTTACGGTTATAAATGATGATGGAAGTTCGCGCGTAAATGGCTTTAACGGCGAATTGGATTATAAGCCTGCTGATGAATTAAATATTTTTGGACGTGTTGAATTTAAAGATTATCAAATGGCTACTGAGGCACAGGCCTGGAACCTGCCTAAGTTTAAATTAACAGCCGGAGCATCAATACAGATTTCTGATAATGTAAAAATTACCGGCTCATTATTAATTAGGGGCGCGGCTTACGACAAGAGTTATATTTTAAGCCCGACACCAGGGTCTTCGCCTTCTGTAGTGGCGTTACCCATAAACTCATTTGTTGATTTGAGCGGCGGCGTTGAATATAAGGTTAACAGTAAAATATTTATTTTTGGCAAAGTAAATAATATTTTAAATACAACTAATCAAACCTGGTTGTACTATCCTGACTACGGATTTAATATATTTGGCGGCGCTGGCTATAGTTTTTAGGTCCATTGCCTGGTGGCAGCAATTTTTTTGATATTTTATAATTAATCCGTTACTTTAACAGATGGACGTAAGTCTTTATATAAGCGAGCTACTTAAACAAAATGGTGAGATAACTGTGCCGGGCCTGGGCTTCCTGGTTCATGCCCGTGTGGGTGCTTTTTATAATGAAGCCGAAGGCAAGTTTTATCCCCCTCACCACCAGGTACAATTTGACCCACAGGTAATTGAGGATGATACCTTAACAGAATATGTTGCCGATCAAAAGAATATATCCCTGGCATCTGCAAAGTATTTCATCGAAAAATATGTTGAGGCTTTAAAAAACGATGCTTTAGAAAATGATGTGGCTTTTGCTGATCTCGGCTGGTTTTATACATATCAGTCGGCACTGGCGTTTAAAGCCAATGAGGCATTAACAGAAAATGCCGGCCTGTTTGGTTATGAACCTATTGAGATACAGCAGCAAAAAGCAAAACCCATAGTAGAAAGCATCCAAACCCCGGTTAATACGGATGATGATATCCACGCTATCACCTTTACCTCAAAAGCTGCTGCCGACGACCTGGATGACAGGTTCCCATCACTTCTTCAATTAGATAAGGTATATGACGAAGGCGTTAGGCGCAGGCATACCGCATGGTATATCTTATTGACTGTGGTGCTTTTATTGGGAATAGGCTTTTTCGCTGTTTACCGGTTTGCACCTTCAACCTATGAAAAATTTAGAGCCTGGGAACACCAGATAAGAGGGATAAAAACAGACGATAGTACCGCACACACCGCTATAAAAACTATACCGGTTCAAAAACCTATAATTGATTCGGTAAAAGCTGATTCGATAGCCAAAGCCAACTCTGTAGCAAAGGCTGATTCAACGAGAAAAGCTGATTCGGCAAAAATGAAACAGAAGCTACCCCTGCCGGCAGTTACAAAAAAAACAATAAATACACCAACAGCAGCTAAGCAACCCGTTAACCCGGCAAAAAAAGATTCTGCAATAAAACAAGCACCAAACAATACCAAAAAGAGTCATTTTGAACTTGTAGTAAGTACCGAAGCGACGCTTGCCGATGCTAATGCACTGATCAGCAGGTTTAACAGCATTGGTGTTAGCGCCAGTTTATCAATTGATATAGCAGGCCCTAAAAGTTTTGTAATTGCAGGTATTTACCCAACCCATAAAGAGGCGGAAGCAGTAATGCTTAAATTAAAAAAAGAAAATAAAATTTCTACAACATCATACATCCAGGAAATTAAACTAAAGTAATGACACTATTATTTTTGCAAACCGTAACAGATACCGCTCATAAATTAGCGGATACCGCCAACCATGCCTCACAGCAATTAGCGGCCATACCCACGCAGGACCTTCGTTTCGGCGACTTGTTAATTAAAGGTGGGTGGGTAATGGTACCCATAGGTTTTTTAGCGGTATTAGGGCTGGTTATATTTTTCGAAAGATATTTTACCATCCGCAAGGCATCTAAAAACGAATCGAACTTAATGATACAGGTGCGCGAAAGTATCCATTCGGGTAACTTGCAGTCGGCCATAGCTATTTGCCGAAACAGCAACACGCCCTTGGGTCGTATGCTGCAAAAAGGCTTACTGCGCATAGGTCGCCCAATTAAGGATATTGAGGGCGCTATTGAAAATGTAGGCAAACTTGAAGTGGCCAAACTGGAAAAAAACATTGGCATATTGGGCATTGTTGCCGGTATTGCCCCCATGTTTGGTTTCCTGGGTACTATTGCCGGGGTAATTAAAATATTTTACGATATTTCACAAACAGATAATATCAGTATGGGCGTTATATCAGGTGGTTTGTATGTAAAAATGGTAACGTCGGCCGCAGGTTTGTTTGTGGGTATTGTGGCTTACGTGTGTTATCATATTTTAAATATGATGGTTGATAAGGTAATATTAAGCCTCGAAACCGATGCTATTGAGTTTATTGACCTGTTAGAAGAACCAAGTAAATGAACCTGAGAAAAAGAAAAAGAGGGGTATCGGCCGAGGTGCATACATCGGCCATGAACGATATCATGTTCTTCCTGCTATTGTTTTTTCTTATCGCCTCAACCGTTACCAACCCTAATGTTATTAAATTACTGCTGCCAAAATCATCAAGCGGGCAGGCGGTATCAAAAAAAACAATAGTAGTATCGGTAACAAAGGACCTGCGGTATTATGTAGATAAAAAGGAAGTACCGGTAGCTCAGTTGCAGGCAACCCTGGCAACCTATAAAAGCGTGGCTACGCAGCTGACCATTGTTTTATACGTTGACAAAACAGTTGCCATACAGGATGTTGTAGCCGTAATGGACATATCCCAAAAATTGAATATTAAATTGGTTTTAGCAACGGAACCTAAATAGAGAGATTAGTGATTAGTTAATTAGAGATTAGCTTGCAAGTGGCCTAATCTCTAATTAACTAATCACCAGTTACCAATAACTAACAAATGACTTATCAAGAAGAAAATAATTACCCAAAGGCATTTGCAGCAACAGGCATTGTTCTGGCTACTGTAATGGCTTTGTGTTATTTTATTGTTTTTCGCAACCCGCCGCCGCAGGAAGTTGGTACGGGTGGCATATTGGTAAATTATGGCACAACTGATGAAGGCTCGGGTAAAGACATTACCAGTGTTGAGCAGCCGTCGGTATCGCCAAAAGCAAATCATACCGTACCCGAAAAAGTAACCCAAACGCCACCAACGGATGAAAAAACAAAAGTGGATAACAGCGACAAAAAAATAGTTACGCAAAATACAGAGGATGCACCGGTGGTTGACAATAAATCAAAAAAATCAACAACAAACGTAGCTACCCAAACAGCTAAACCTACGCAAAAACAAGTGGTAAACCAGGCGGCTTTGTTTAAAGGGAATACCAACAAAGGCACTGGCGGCGGTGATGGTACAACTACTACTCCCGGCAACCAGGGAAGCCCTAATGGCTCTAATTTAAGCGATAACTATGGGCCCGGCGGATCGGGTAATGGGCTAAGTATGCCGCACTGGAACTACGTTAACGTGCCCGATGTAAAAAATGTACACCGCCTACCAGGTATAGTTGTTGTTGATTTTACTATCGACCAAAATGGCAACGTATTAGAAGCACATATTAACCGCAGCCGCACAAAAGCTACACTTGACCAGGTGCAGGATTGTATAGAAGCCATTAAAAATACGAGGTTCACATCATCCGTAGCTGCTTCGGGCAATACGCATGGGGAGTATGCATTTCTACTTAAAGTATATTAGTTCTGCGATATTTATCTATTGTTTATAGATTTGGGTCGGATGAATTACAACGAAACGCTCGAATATCTTTACGCTCAACTACCCATGTTTACCCGCGTTGGGCAATCCGCATTTAAAGCTAACCTTGATAATACCATCGCCCTATGCGATCTTCTCGACAATCCTCAAAACAAATTTAAAAGCTTACATATTGGCGGCACCAATGGCAAGGGGTCAACCTCACACATGCTGGCGGCCATTTTGCAAACAGCCGGTTATAAAATAGGCTTATATACTTCGCCTCATTTAAAAGATTTCAGGGAACGTATCCGCATAAACGGGCAAATGATAACCGAACAGGAAGTGGTTGATTTTGTGGCGGAACACGCTAAAGATTTTGAAACGATAAACCCTTCATTTTTTGAAATGACGGTGGCTTTAGCTTTTAACCTGTTTGCAAATGAACAGGTTGATATTGCCGTTATTGAAGTTGGTTTGGGCGGACGGTTAGATTCGACCAATATCATTACTCCACTCCTTTCCGTTATTACCAACATCGGCTGGGACCACATGAATATACTGGGCGATACCCTGCAACTTATAGCGGCCGAAAAAGCTGGCATTATCAAGCCCAATATCCCCGTCGTCATCGGCGAAAAACAACCCGAAGTAGCGGATATATTCACCCAAAAAGCAAAGCTGGAAAACAGCGCGTTAACTTTCGCATCAGAGGAATGGGAGGTGGAAGAAGTCAATGGTCAATGGTCAATGGTCAATGGTTTTGATTATTTTTTAGATGTAACAGCTACCAAAAACTCACAGCTCACAACACATCACTTACAACTCGATCTTCCCGGAACGTACCAGCTTAAAAATATAAAAACGGTATTATGCGCTGTTGATGAACTGCGTTTGCAGGGCTTTCATATTACAGACGATCATATAAAAACAGCTTTAAGCCAGGTAAAAACACTAACAGGCTTACATGGCCGCTGGGAAATCATTAATCAATCACCATTAACCATCTGCGATACCGGGCATAACGCCGAAGGGATACAGGAAGTTTTGAAAAACATTGCCCGGGTGCCTTATGCCCGCTTACACTTTGTAATAGGTATGGTAAATGATAAAGACAGCAGTAAAGTATTATCGGCACTACCAAAAAAACGCCATCTATTACTTTTGCAAACCCGATATACCGCGGGGACTGGAAGCAGAAAGCTTAAAGCTCAAAGCTGAAAGCTTTGGGTTACATGGCGAAGCATATCAATGGGTAAAGGATGCCCTGGCTAATGCTCAAAAAAACGCTGGCAGTAATGACTTAGTGTTTGTTGGGGGTAGTACTTTTGTGGTGGCGGAGGTGGTTTGAGGGCAATTGATGAACATTTAAAATGTAGGTGATGAACCGATTATAGTTCTATTCGACTCAAATATGCTTATTATATGCGCCGAATCATAAACTTATTAAAAGTAAGTATTAACCGCAAATTCAAACTGGCTTTTAAATATCTGTTTAAAAGGGCTGATATTATTTTGCTCATAAAACACCAGCATCGCTTTTTTATATTCAACTGAATCCACCGTCCTGAAAGAAATTGGGCAATATTGGTTAGCGATCAATATGGCATTGCTTACAATTCTGGCAGTCCTCTTATTACCATCGTTAAAGGCCTGGATATAAGATAATAAGACTAAAGCAAAAAGAGATCGTTCAAATACATTTTCCCTGGCATTTATCAATCGGCACATATCTTCTAAAGCCTCCCGAATTTGATGTTCATTATCCAGCGGTTTATAATTCGTACCTAAAATACCAACTCTTCGCTGGCGGATATTTCGGTCAACTCCCAAATCCTTGATCAATATGCTGTGTATATCTTCTATACCTCTTATAGTTAATGGTACTACATAATCCGGGTTGGCACTAATAAAATTGATCGCTTCTTTATGATTGAGCAACATAGTGGCGTCATCTTTGGGCTTACCCGCAGCTGTTTCCTGTTCCTTTAATAACCGTTCAGTTTCGAGTAGGGAGTAGGTATTACCTTCCATCTGTGACGATTTCCAGCTAAGATCAATAGCCAAACGTTACATCTCCTTGCCATAAGCGGCTTTTGAAAGATGCGCTACATTATCTTTAAATTTTCGCTGCAACGCTTCTAATTGTTGTTCTTCCTTAGCTGTAAACAATTGAGCTCCGGTTAAAACTTCCGGTATAAGGGATAAATTAAATATATCCTTTACTTGTCTTTCATCCTGTTCCTGCTTAAAATATTCTTCAATATCAATATCGATTAGTAATTCATAGGAGGGACTAAGCCTATATTTTGTTCCTTTTCCCTGTCCTTCAATTAAGATCAGATTATCCCCGGCAAGCTTTGATAAAGCACGCTTAATTGTAGCATAACTATAGGCATTCCCCAGGCCATTATAAATTTCTTTGGAGGACTGTAAAGGGTTGCTCCTTATATAATTCAGCAATTCTTCATTCATATAATTTTATTTTTAAGCTCAATTAATTTACAAATATGGCTCAAATATTTCACTTTTTGAGCTATATTTCAATTACAAATGAGCTGCAATGATTTTTACAGCTCAATATGATTAAAATTGTAGCTCAAATCACAGCATAAATGCGCTTTAAAATTACAACAAATGAGCCCAATCTACTTTCCAGTCGAGACTCGAATACTTGGCTTAATATTAAATTAATTCGACCCTAAAACCCCGAAAATTTCCTCTCCATATAATTATAAATCCTATTTTTACGCCACTATAAAACACTTAATGGATACGATTAACTGGGGAATAATTGGTTGCGGCAATGTAACAGAATTAAAAAGCGGACCAGCTTTTAATAAAATACCGGGCAGCAGTTTAATTGCGGTGATGCGCCGCAATGCCGAAAAAGCTGCCGACTATGCGCAGCGGCATAAAGTAGGTAAATGGTACGATGATGCCCATAAATTAATGAGCGATGCGGAGATCAATTCTGTTTATATTGCTACGCCGCCCGGCTCACATTTAAGTTATGCCTTAGCTGCCATAAAGAAAGGGTTAAATGTATATGTAGAAAAACCGGTTACCCTAAATGCCGCCGAAGCACAGCAAATGGCGGATGCGGTGAAACAAAGCAATGCTCGTTTAACGGTAGCCCATTACCGGCGGGGCGTGCCCATGTTTTTACATATTAAAGAGTTGTTGGCCAAAGAAATTATCGGCGATATACGTACGGTGCAGATAAGGATGTGGAAAACCAGCAAGCCGGACCTGGGTGCTACCGTTGCCGATAACTGGCGCGTACAGCCGCACCTATCGGGTGGTGGTTATTTTCATGACCTGGCCCCGCACCAGCTCGACCTCATGTTGTACTATTTCGGCGAACCTGAATATTACCATGGCTATTCTTTAAATCAATCGGGCCTAACCCCTGCTGATGACCATGTTGGTGGTTTTATCCTGTTCAAAAACAAAGTGGCCGTTAACGGCTCCTGGTGTTTTAACATTGCCGAAAGTGAAGCTATTGACCAATGCACCATTATTGGCACAAAGGGCCGTATTACGTTCCCGTTTTTTGGCAATACCGTTTACTGGAAAAATGAAAATGAGGAACAAACAGTAACCTTTCAGCATCCGCAGCATATTCAGCAGCCAATGATCGAGAAAATAGTAAAATATTTTAGAAACGAAGGCCCTAACCCCTGCTCAATTGAAGAAGCTGTTGTGTTGATGAAAATAATGGATGCATTTAGTCAGCATCGCTAAAAACCGTGTAATCGCGAGGTATGAGGCGGCTGGCAGGCAGGTGTGACGAAGCCACGCCCGTCGCTCAATTAACAGCCTGACCGGATTACTATGGCCTCACCAGTTTTATTTTACGCGCAGGTAAGTTACATTTGCTGGCGATGAACAGAATTTCAGAAACAGATTTGATTATAAATGAAGATGGCAGCGCCTATCATTTAAACCTGTTACCCGGTGAGGTTGCAGATACCATAATTACCGTTGGCGACCAGGACAGGGTTGCAGGCATAAGTAAGTATTTTGACCAAATAGAACTTAAAAAAGGCAAGCGCGAATTTATTACCCATACAGGCCGCATAGGCAATAAACGCATTACGGTAATTTCGACCGGCATAGGTACAGATAATATTGATATAGTTTTAAACGAGCTTGACGCGTTGGTAAATATTGATTTTAAAACGCGCCTGGTAAATCAAAATTTGAAAAGCCTGGATATTATACGCATCGGCACTTCGGGTGCCCTGCGGGCTGATATAGCGGTTGATAGCCTACTGGTATCGTCTTCAGCATTTGGCCTCGACCCATTAATGCATTATTATGAGCAAGAGTTAACCGAAGCCGACGAGGCACTTTTAAAAGCGTTTACCTCCGCCCTGCCAACCGGGTATAAACTTTCTCCTTACTTTGCCCCTGCCGGTAAAACATTGTTAGATACCTTAGGCGCGGGCCTGCAACAAGGCATTACCATAACAGCGCCTGGCTTTTATGCCCCACAGGGCAGGCAGGTTAGGGCCGTATCAACTATGCCCGGGTTTATGGATATGCTGCAAAATTTTAAATCAGGTGGTCAGCGTATTACCAATTTAGAAATGGAAACCGCGGGTATTTACGGATTAGCAGCAAGTTTAGGGCATAAGGCTTTATCGTTTAATGTTATATTGGCTAACCGCGTTACACAGGTATTTAGCACACAACCTGCACAAATAATGGATCATTATATTAAGCAGGTGTTAGAAAAACTGGCTGACAATTAACGGAGGTTAAGAGTCAAGAACCAAGAGTCAAGATTGAAAAGCAAATTTGTTTTTTGCCCTATACCGGCATAGCCACCCAAATTTGTTTTTTTTATCTTGGCTCTTGAATCTTGGTTCTTGGCTCTTGACTTTGGAATCTTGATTAATATTATTTAAGTATATTCAAACCAACAAACCATTATCCTGTTACACCAACTAACTATTTATACCCGGTATGACATCAAAAAAACTCATCGCCCCATTTTATGAACGCTTATCGTTAGTATTGATTGGCATTTTGTCGCTCGGTTATTTAGTTATCGAGGGTAAAGAGGTGCTTGACCCACTGGTGTTTGGTTTTTTATTTGCCATACTTTTATTGCCGGTATCCAATATTTTAGAGAGCAAGCTCAGGCTTCCGCGCAGCATGTCGTCGCTTTTATCTGTATTGTTACTGGTAGCTTTTATTGGCGGTATATTATACCTGGTAGGCACCCAAATAACAAAATTAACCAGCGATTGGCCCATGCTGCAAAAGCAGGTTAGCGAGTCTGTTAAAAATCTCTCGGGCTGGATACATAGTACTTTCAATATCAACCTGGAAAAACAGGAAGATTACGTGCATGATACTGCTAAAAAAATAATGGCTTCCGGCACCGAAGTGGTGGGTACTACCTTTGGCGCTGTATCGTCATTGATGTTGTTTTACCTGTTCATCCTCATATTTACATTCTTCATTCTTTTTTACCGCAGGCTGCTCTTTAAGTTTGTTTTACAGGTTTTCAGGGATGATAATAAAACTGTAGTGCACGATATTGTTGAAAACATCCAAAGTATATTACGCCAGTATATATTAGGTTTATTAATTGAAATGGTAGTTGTTGCAACTGTTGCCTGTACCCTTTTCTTTTTTATAGGTATAAAATATGCCGCCTTGTTAGGTATAATAGTGGGGCTATTTAATATTATCCCCTACCTGGGTATTTTTACGGCCCTGGTATTAAGTGTGGTTATCACGTTTGCAACAGGCGCGGTGAGCGATGCCCTTTTGGTGGGTGCAAGCGTATTAGGGATACACCTTGTCGATTCCAATTTTCTGTTACCAACCATTGTAGGTTCAAAAGTGCGGCTCAACGCGCTCATTACCTTTTTAGGCATCGTACTGGGCGAAATGGTATGGGGGTTATCGGGCATGTTTTTATCCATACCTATGATAGCCATCTTTAAAATAATTTTCGACCGTATTGAAAGCCTTAAACCCTGGGGCTACCTGCTCGGCGGCGATTATGAATATAAAAAATCGGCAGAGAAAAAAATGAAAACGGAGTAGGTTTGTGATTGGTTAATTAGTGATTAGTTATTAGTGGTTAAAAAAATTATTTCACCAAATGCCATATCCTGATATAAAGCGTAATACTATAAGTAAGTAATATTGCTGTATTAAGTACCAATAACCAGTTAAGGTCCATTTCTTTATATTTTTTCAGCGTGCAGGTAACCAACAGGCTTATAAACCCAATTATCAACACACACGGAAATATAAATATCCAGGTATGGTGCGTGGTAAAATAAAGGTTTTTCAGTTTATGGTTATCGCCTTCCATAAATGGAGCCAGCGATACCAGCAGCAGGATAAAAAATAAGCGAACAATAACTTTAGCGGTAATCTGGCTGGCTTTTAACATAGCGCAAAATTACTTTTTAAATTTATCGCGTAAAAAATTTATGGTTGATTATTTAGTATTAATTTAGTTGCAAACTTACCCGGTGTCATTGCGAGGAGCCTGGCGGAAGGCGGGCTGGGGCGACAAAGCAATCCCTTCGCACGTTAAGCAAAGCGACGAGATTGCTTCGGCCCCCACCGCTCAAATCCGCTTCAGTGCCTCGCAATGACATGGTGGGTTAATAAATCGCCACTATGCATTTAAAACACAAACTACTCCTACTCACCATCCTCCTGCTATCATCATTTTTAGTGCAGGCGCAAAAATCGTTCAAAATAGTACCGCTTGGTGTTTTCGGTGGTATTGATGAAAGTAACCTGTCGGCTTATATGGTTGCTCCTATCGGGTCAAACAATTATATCTGTATGGATGCCGGTACGCTACATTATGGCATTGAAAAAGCCATTGAAAACAAAGTTTTTACTATCCCTGCCGAACAGGTACTTAAAAAGTATATCAAAGGGTATTGCATTTCACATGCACACCTTGACCATGTGGCGGGGCTCATTATTAACTCGCCCGATGACAGCGCCAAAAACATTTATGCCTTTGCCGACTGTATAAATACCATTAAAACCCATTATTTTACCTGGGCAAGCTGGGCCAATTTTGCTAATGAGGGCGATGCGCCCCAATTAAAAAAATACACGTACAAGGTGCTAACACCCGGTATGGAAACCGATATTGAAAACACCGCAATGAAAGTGCGGGCCTTCCCGCTAAGCCATTCCAACTTAACCAGTACCGCTTTTTTAGTGCAAAGTAAGGGCGATTATTTATTATACCTGGGAGATACCGGCACCGACGAAATTGAAAAAAGCCATAACCTTCAAAACTTATGGCAGGCCATCGCGCCGCTTATAAAAGCCGGGAAATTAAAAGCCATCATGATCGAAGTTTCCTTCCCGGATGAACAGCCGGATAAAACCCTGTTTGGCCACCTCACCCCAAAATGGTTAATGACAGAGATGAACGGGTTGGCCAAATTAACCGGCGCAAATGAACTTAAAAATTTAAACGTGGTGGTTACCCACCTTAAACCGCCATATATCAGCATCCAAAAAATTAAAAAACAGCTCGGGGCTGAAAATAATTTAGGCTTAAACCTGGTATATCCCCAACAAGGAAAGGTGCTGGACTTTTAGTACCCAATCAACTAATCTCTGATTAACTAATCTCTAATCTCTATCTTTGCCCTTAGTTATGAAATACCTGCGCCTGCTATTATTTCCGTTTTCGTTGATCTATGGGTTGGTTATTATCCTGCGCAATTGGTGCTATGATACGGGCTTTTTTAAAAGCTATGCGTTTAAGTTGCCCATAATATCGGTAGGTAATTTAGAAGTTGGCGGAGCTGGTAAAAGCCCCATGACCGAATACCTTATCCGCCTGTTTAAAAATGATCATCAGCTGGCTACCCTAAGCCGTGGCTACGGTCGAAAAACAAAAGGATACCTAACCGCTACTGCCACTACCACTGCCACCACCATCGGCGATGAACCCGCGCAGTTTAAGCACAAGTTCCCGGATATTACGGTAGCCGTTTGCGAGAAAAGGGTTGAGGGTATAAAGCAACTTGCACCAGCTCATAATTTAATATTAATGGACGATGCCTACCAGCACCGGGCGGTAAAACCGGGTTTCAGTATTTTATTGTTTGATTATAACAGCGCCAAACCGCACTTACTGTTACCTGCCGGTAATATGCGCGAGCCGTTGAGCGGCCGCTGGCGTGCCGATGTGCTTATGGTAAGCAAATGCCCGGTTACACTTACCGCCGATGAACAAAACAAGCTGGCAGCGCAGGTAAAACCGCTAAATTACCAGCAATTATTTTTCACCTCCATTGCCTATCAGCCCTTGCAGGATATGGCGGGCAACAACTCAAACCAGGTTATCGACGATGAAACAGCCGTCTTCCTGCTTACCGGCATAGCCAACGCAGAACCATTGGTAAATCACCTAAAAAAGTACACGCCGCATATTATCCATCATAATTATCCCGATCATCACCGGTTTACCTTAAAAAATATCAGTAAACTTGCCGATGAGTTTTTGGCCTGCCCGGCACAAAAAAAACTGATCATCACAACAGAAAAAGATGCGCAGCGTTTAGGTGAACAGGAGTTGCAACCGCTGGTTAACCCACTCCCTGTTTTGGTGATACCCATTGGCCTAATTTTTTTAAACAACGGGCAGCAACAATTTGATCAATCTGTTATAAACTATGTTAGAGAACATTCAAAGCACAACGCAATACATTAAAAGCCGCATAGGCGATTTTGAGCCCGAAATAGGCATTATATTAGGAACAGGCCTGGGCGCATTGGTAAATGAGATAGAAGTTGAAAAACAGCTCATGTATTCTAATATCCCCGATTTCCCGATCTCCACCCTTGAATTTCATTCGGGTAAATTGATATTCGGTACGCTTTCGGGCAAAAAGGTGGTTGCTATGCAGGGCCGCCTGCATTATTACGAAGGCTATACCATGCAGCAGATCACCTTCCCGGTGAGGGTAATGAAGATGCTGGGGATAAAAACCCTGCTCGTATCAAATGCCAGCGGCGCGTTAAACCCAGCCTATAAAAAAGGCGACCTGATGATCATTGAAGATCATATTAATTTACAGCCCGATAACCCGTTGTTAGGCCGCAATGAATCAGAACTGGGGCCACGTTTCCCGGATATGAGCGAGCCTTATAAACATAAGCTGATCAATAAAGCCTTACATATCGCGGCAGCAAACAATATAGTATGCCATAAGGGAGTTTATGTAGCAGTTGCGGGGCCTAACCTGGAAACCAGGGCCGAGTACCGATATTTACGCATAATTGGCGGCGACGCGGTAGGCATGAGCACCGCGCCCGAAGTAATAGTGGCAAACCACATGGGCCTGCCGGTATTTGCCATATCTGTATTAACCGATGAAGGTTTCCCGGATACGTTGAAGCCGGTTTCGGTTGAAGAAATATTAGCCGTAGCGCGTGAAGCGGAACCGAAAATGACATTGATACTCAAAAATTTGATAGCCGGTCTTTAATGCCAAAAAAGTTTAAATACATATTATTGTTGTTGATCTGTGTTTCGGCACAGGTGGCTTTTGCACAAAACACTACGGGGTATCCACCTCAAAACCAGCCGCAAAGTTTTATAAGGCAGGATACTTCAAAACATGCGGCTCAAAAACTAACAGACGACCAGCTGATTGACACCCTGCGCAAAAGGGAGCAAGGCGCAAAAGACTCGGTTGTTTTTAGCTCGAAATTTATCAGGGTAACCAATGAGCGTTTGCTGAATGATAGTACGCAATTACTTCCGTTGGATACCACGATAACTAATTTTGAAAACTACAGCCCGCTGTTACAGCCCAAAAGCCCCCGCATATCATTAGGAGGCAACCTGGGCCTGGCACAACGAAATTTATTGTTCGATCCGCCTAAAACCATTGGCTTTGATGTGGGCCTGCACGCGCTCGATCCGTATTTATTAGTGCCGCAGGACCTCCAGTATTACCGCGCCCGTGTACCTTATACGCTGCTTACGTTGGTAACCGGCGGCACTACCGAGCAGGTATTTAAAATAGTGCATGCGCAAAATATTAACCCCTACTGGAATGTTGGCTTTAATTTAAATTTCATAGGGTCGCGCGGGTTTTATAGTTATACCGATTTGGGGCAAAACGTAAGCGACTTGAACGCCGCTGTTTTTACCTGGCACGAATCGAAAAACAAACGTTATAATTTATTGGCCAATATCGTATTCAACAATCTAAAATCGCCCGAAGACGGCTCTATATTAAACGATTCGTTATTTACCAGCGCAAAGGGCTCATTTGATAAAAGTACCGAACCACCGCGCCTGCCCAATACCTATGAAAACTGGAAAAGCAGCGGAATTTACATCAAGCAGTTTTATTATATAGGCCATATTGATTCGGTAAAAGGAAAACCGGCTTCAAACATATTGCCTACGCAGCGGGTAGCTTATACTTTCAACTACAACGTACAGAAGTATGAATTCCTGTCAAACGATGTGGATACCTACAACGTATTCCCTGATTATTACTTTGCCTCAAACCGGTCAAGGGATTCGCTTACGGTAACGCATTTGCAAAATGATTTTTCGTATAGTTTTTACCTGAGGGGAAAATCGACCAAATTTATTAAAAATGAGCTCAAGCTTGACCTGGGCCTTACGCACGACCTATATACCTACACCCAATTTGTAAGTGATAGTACCACTAACCAAAACGGCGTAAAAATAAAGCAAATGGACAGGATGCAAAACGCAACCTTTCAAAACATAACCGTTAAAGCCCGCTTAGGCTATCGTTTTAGCGATAAGGCCGCGCTTGAAGGTAACCTGAACCAGATTGCTGCCGGGCGTAATTTTGGCGATTTTATTTATGATGCCAAATTATTACTTGCCGGCGGAAAAAAAGCCGGTAAAATAATTTTAGACGGCTATGTGCAAAGCAGTTCGCCGGGGCTGGTATATACCGATTGGGTAACCAACCATTATATTTTTCATAACTCGTTCAAAAATCAAAAAACAACCAGCGTATCATTTAACTATATCAATGATGCCCTGCAGGTTGATTTAAAAGCCGAGTACTTTTTAATTGCCGATTACCTGTATTTTGCCTCGCCTACAGGCGGTAGTGATGCCCGTCCGTTGCAATTGGGCAATAATATAAACCTGGTAAAAGTAAGTTTGGGCAAAAACCTGGCATTTAACCACTGGCATTTTGACAACTATGTGGTTTATGAAAAAACCGATTATCAGTCAACGCTGCGGGTTCCATCTTTATACACCTATAGCAGCTTATATTATAACACCTTTTTGTTTAACGTGTTGCATACAACCTTTGGCACCAATGTGCGGTTTAACACCGCTTATGAAGCACCATCGTATGCTACAGGATTAGGCCAGTTTTACAATGGCCCCAATATTACCTATTCGTCCTACCCGGTGGCAACCGTTTTTATAAAAGCCACCCTGCAACGCACCAATCTTTTTGTAATGTATGACTACGCCAACCAGGGCATTTTCAGCAAAGGCTACTACACCGTAGTGCGCTACCCGCAACAAGATCATTTGCTAAAGTTTGGCGTAAGCTGGACTTTCTTTAATTAGGCCGCCGGATAAGCCCCCTCTAAATCTCCCCCCGTAGGGGAGACTTTTGATTAGATAACTTTTAAAATGTCATTTACAATAGGTTTCCATTGCTTCAAGAATCATTTTCTTATTATCGCCTAAATCAAAGCTTGCTTTTAGATCGCTGCATATTTTAGTCTTTTCTTCTGTAGGGATATCTACTTTATCTTTTGAAGCCAATATAGTTACTTCGGATGTTTTACTTAAAGTCCGGCTATTTTTAAACTCATACTTTCTTATCCTGGCAAAAGCCCTGTTTGCTAAAGCTTCCATATACAATGGTTCTAATTCAATTGCTTTATCAAAATCAATTATGGCGTTAACAAAGTCAAAATTATCAAGTTTTGCGGTACCGCGATAAAAATACAAGTCCGAATATTTATTGTTCAATTTTTCAGCCTGGTCTAATTTTTTTATCGCGCCTGCATAATCATCAGCTTGCATTAGCTGGATGCCTGTATTTTGTAACGAGTAAAACTTTTCCTCTTCCTTAGTCAACGTTGGCTTTAAATTTACAAATGTACTTTGCCTTTTGATAGCACCTGTCGAATAAAAGTCTTGCCATAAGCCATCATCATTGCCATTTTTAAAACTTCCTTTTTGTTTAAGCTTTCCATTTGGAAAGTACTCTTCTGAATACCCTTCACTAACACCATTTACATAGTTTCTGAAATAGCTTTTATTACCGTTTAAATAATAGACAGTACGCACACCATTTGCAACATCATCTTTTAAGATTCCCTCACCCTGAATTTTACCATTTAAAAAATAATCAATGAATCTACCCGAATAAGGTGTTGTTGAATTTTTTAAATACCATACCCCATCTTTCTTTTCCATGACCTGGGTTGTTGGTATTTTTTTAATTTCTTCGGGACGTTTGACGTATTCTTTAGTATTAATGAATATAATTTTATCCATTGCTGAATAACCCAAACGATTGATACTATCCTTATTGGTAACAACCTGCACAGTAGATACATTGTCGGTTGTTAGCGTGCCCATACTATCATCTGGGTCATCTATTATTGGAACATTATCAATTATATACAATATTTTTTCAACTTTTTTTGTATCCTGAGCGTAAGATGACAATAAGGAAAATGATAAAATAAGGCTTAGGAAGAATTTCATATATAGAATTTTAAGCCTTAAATATAATCTAAAATCTTAAAAAAATGGCAATCAAAAGTCTCCCCTACCGGGGGAGATTTAGAGGGGGCTTGCCCTGCGGCTTACGTCTTCTGCTTCTTCTTCCTCGCTGCCGGGAATAGTACATTATTCAATATCAACCTATAACCGGGCGAATTAGGGTGCAGCGAAAGATCAGTTGAGCCGTCAATACTGCCACCTACGTTTCCGTAAATACCACCGCTGCCCGCACTTCCTCCACCATTAAAACCGCCGCCACCGCCGCGATAACCACCACCGCCGCGTCCACCACCGAAGTTACCTTCGGGGTCGTGGCCGCCGTAGAATGTCCATTGGCCTTTGCCGTATTCGCCGTGGATGTAGCGGGCTTCATTGGCGCTCTTTAACTCGCCCATTATGGTAACGCCGGGTTTAAGTTTGCTCATATTAAAAGCGGTAGCCAACCCCCTGAAACCTTTGATCACCCGTTCATGATCCTGGGTAAGCATACTTGGTATTACATCCCACTTAGCCGAGAAATCAAACAAGGTAAAAAAATCTTCTGTAGGATTAATATAACGGGTACGCCCGACATCAATATCGCTGAACCGGCGCGAATAAGGATCGGTATCTACCGTAAAATTTTGAAACGCGAAGGTCTGGGTAAAATCCAGTTTAGATTGCGCATTTGGGTCAACGCCGTCGCCGTCATATATTTCGTCAACAATATCCGTATTGGCCGCGGCCAGCGCTATGTCAAAGCTATCGGCGCCGCTGCACATGGCAAATAAAAAGCCGCCGCCGGCAACGAAATCGCGGATATGCTGCGCAACGGCCAGTTTCATTTTTGATACCTTTTGAAAGCCCCATTTATGCGCTGTACCTTCCTGTATGGCTTTATCTTCCATCATGCGATCGGCATTTCGGCCACGACCTGTGTTTTTACTGTACTGCCCGGTAAAATCTTCATGATGCAGGTGCAGCCAGTCGTATTTTGGCAAATCACCTTTTAAGATCTCTTCATCATAAATAATATCAAAGGGAATTTCAGCATATTTTAGCACAATGATAACCGCGTCGTCAGATGGTTTAATACCCACCTTGGGCGAATAAACGGCCATCCTTGGCGCTTTCTCTAATTTCACCAGATCCATGTTGACTGATGGGTCATTAACCTGGGTCACTATCTCGCTTACCTTAGCCTCAGCTAAAACTTCATAACTAACGCCACGTATTTTGCACTCATCTTCCAGCTTTTTATCATACTTGCTCATAAAGCTGCCGCCACGGTAGTTCAACAGCCAGTCAACCTCGCCCCCGTTCTTCAAAACCCAAAAAGCAATACCATACGATTTTAAATGATCCTTCTGAACCTCATCCATAGGTATGAGTATGGATGCAGCCCTTGTCACTAAGGCTGAAAGGAGAAAGGTAAAAGCTAAAAGGTATTTTGAAATACTTTTCATACAATATTTAGCCTAAATTCAGGATTCTTCCTAATCTCTAATTAACTAATCTCTAATCACTAATCAAGTCTTCTGTTTCTTCTTCCGCGCTGCCGGGAACAAAACGTTATTTAATATCAGCCTATAACCGGGCGAATTTGGATGCAGGGAAAGATCAGTAGGCGGATCGTTCACGTTATGCTGGTAATCTTCCGGGTCATGGCCGCCATAAAATGTCCATTGCCCTTTGCCGTATTCACCGTGGATGTAACGGGCCTCGTTTGCTGTTTTCATTTCGCCCATAATGGTAACGCCCGGTTTAAGTTTGTTAATATCATAAGCCGTGGTTAGGCCCATAAACCCTTTGATCACCTTTTCGTGGTTTTGGGTAAGCATACTGGGTATCACATCCCATTTGGCCGAAAAATCAAACAGCGTAAAAAAGTCCCTTGTTTTGTCAATCTGCCGCACCTGGGTATCATCAATATCGCTGAACGAGTGCGAGTACGGGTTCATATCCAGCGTAAAGTTCTGGAACGCGAAGGTTTGGCTATAATCCAATTTTGATTGCGCGGCGGGGTCTGCAGCATCACCGTCAAACATCGACTCGCAAATATCTGTGTTTGCTGCTGCCAGGGCTATATCAAAACTATCCGTGCCGCTGCACATGGCAAATAAAAAGCCGCCGCCCGCACAAAAGTCGCGGATATGCTGTGCCACCGCTAACTTCATTTGCGATACTTTTTTAAAGCCCAGTTTTGCCGCGGTTTCTTCCTGTATCTTTTTATCCTGGACGTACCAGGGCTCGTTATGAAAAGTGTAAAACTTACTGTACTGGCCCGTAAAATCTTCGTGGTGCAGGTGCAACCAATCGTATTTAGGCAAGTCGCCGGCTAAAACCTCTTCGTCATATATTACATCAAACGGTATCTCGGCATATTTCAGCACCAGCGTAACGGCATCATCCCAAGGGAGTTTATTTTTGGGCGAATAAACGGCAATTTTGGGCACTTTTTGCAGCTTCACCAGGTCCATGTTTACAGATGGGTCGCTTACTTCGGTAACTATCTCACTTACCTTGGCATCGGCAATAACTTCGTAGCTAACCCCTCGGACATTGCACTCGTCTTCCGTTTTTTTATCATACTTCATCATAAAGCTGCCGCCGCGATAGTTAAGCAGCCAGTCAACCTCTTCCCCGTTTTTCAATACCCAAAAAGCAATGCCGTACGATTTTAAATGATCTTTCTGCACTTCATCCATAGGTATTAATATAGAAGCAGCCCTTGTTAAGAAAGGTAAAAGCAGAAAGGTAAAAGCTAAAAGGTATTTTAGACGTTTCATATTTTCTAATTACTTTGAATAGAAAGTACTGAAGCTAAAGCATTTTGAATCGATATTAGCTGTACCAAAGTTATATTACCGACTTTTTTTATAAAACGTTCTTGCGAAACTGAACGTATTTGAAAGCAATCTGCCGCAGATGTTTTTGTAAGGTGATTATATTGATCAGCCTTAATTTCCACCATCCATTCGGCAACAGAATAATGATCTTTCCAATCTGTAAAAGGAACAATCACTTTTAATGGTAATTTCCCAAGCGCATCATCATTTACAATAACGGCCGGGCGAGTTTTTTTTATTTCAGAGCCAATAGTAGGATCAAGGTTGATAAGCCAAATTTCACCTTGCTTCATAAAATTCTTCCTGGTCAAGATTAGAAAAAACAGTTAATTCAGGATTATTTGAATAGTCATCATAAAGCTTTTCAGCAGCTATACTCAGATGATTTCTTTTTCCTTCTTCCCTTATTTTTTTGATGGTTAACTCAATAAGTGTTAACCGTTGACTAACAGGCAGTTTATTTATTTCTGATATGATCTCGCTTGTTCCCATATTCAAAAATAACGAAATATAATTAAAGCTATTATATTAAAAATGAAAAGCCAATTACAAAACTTCCAACTGAATCATCTAATCTACCCCCACCAACTAATCTCTAATTAACCAATCTCTAATCTCTAAAAATTACTACCTTTGCCAACTATTTAAAAACGAAATGAGTAAAGCAATTATCAAAACTGAAAAGGGAGACATGACCGTAGAATTCTACGAAAAGGATGCCCCTAAAGCAGTTGCCAACTTCAAGAAACTGGCAACATCAGGTTTTTACGACAATGTTACTTTTCACCGGGTAATACCTAATTTTATGGTACAAGGCGGCGATCCTACAGGTACAGGCGCAGGCGGCCCGGGCTATCATATTGATTGCGAATTAACCGGCGAAAACCAATATCACGACCGTGGTGTATTATCAATGGCTCACGCCGGCCGTAATACAGGCGGATCGCAGTTTTTCATTTGCCATAGCCGTGCCAACACCGCGCATTTAGACAGGAACCATACCTGCTTTGGTAAAGTAATTGAAAATGTTGACGTGGTGGACGCAATACGCCAGGGCGATAAAATTTTAGGAATAGAAGTTATTGATTGAGGTTGAAAATGTTGTAGATGTTATAAAGGTTGTAGTGGTTAAAAACTTCTTCAACGTTTACAACATCTACAACCCTTACAACCATAAACAACTATAAAAAACAACATGAATTTAAGCGGAATTGTATCTGTATCAGGTAAACCGGGTTTGTGGAAAGCGCTTGCGCAAAACAAAACCGGGTTTGTATTAGAAAGCCTTGATGCGCAAAAAACCAAGCTGATAGCTAATTTATCAACCGCCAAATTAGCTGCGCTTGACGAGATAACCTTATTTGGTTATGATGATGATATTAAGCTGACCGACGTATTTGAGCGCATAAAAACCGCTGCAAGTATTCCTGATGCAAAGGCTGACGGTAAAGCTTTACGGTCGTTTTTTAAAGAAGTTGCACCCGACCATGATGAGGAAAAAGTTTATGCCTCTGATATGAAAAAGGTAATATCGTGGTACCAGATACTAAAGGATATGCCCCTGTTTAATGAGGCCGCCCCGGTAGCTGCGGAAGCTGAAGTTGAAAAACCTGCAGTAAAAGTGGTTGAAAAACCAAAGAAAACAACAGTTGAAAAGAAAGCGCCTGTAGCGCCTAAAGCTAAGGTTAGCGCCCCAAGAAACCCTTCGAGGAATGGATAATTGATGTGCGAATATGCAAATGTGCGGATGTGCAGATAATCATTAGATTACATACATCCGCACATTTGCAAATCTATCTATCCCTAAATTAAAACCATCTGCATATCCGCATATTTGCACATCTATCTATCTCCCCATTAAAATCATCTGCACATTTGCCTATCTGCACATTTGCACATCAAAAAATTTGCACATTAATCTAACAATCCTGGTGCTTACATTCTTCGTCGGCAAACTCCGGTTCAAATGTACTGTGGTTAATATCCAGGTGTTGTAAACGGTGGCGCAGATCGTGCTTAATATTATCAAATAAAGGCAGGTTTTCGGGTTCGATAACCAGGTGAGCTGTTAAGGCGTTCTCAGTAGTGCTTAGCGCCCAAACGTGCATATGATGCACATCAATAACGCCTTTTGCCTTTAGCAGTTCGGCTTTAATTTTTTCGATGTTCATTTCCTTTGGTACGCCGTCCATTTCTAACCGTAAGCTATCAGTAAGTAAACTCCAGGTGCCGCGCAAAATCACAATGGCTATAAGTAAGCTAACCACGCTATCTATCCAGTACAAGTTGGTGAAGTATATGATCAAACCTGATATTACCACGCCCAATGACACTACGGCATCCATAGCCATGTGCATATAAGCGCTTTTAACGTTCAGGTCCTTATCTTTATCCTTAACAAAAAGCCATGCGGTAACGGCATTGATGCCAATACCTATCAGCGCTACCCATGCCATTGTGCCACCGGCTACTGCCTCGGGGTGTATAAAACGGATCACCGCTTCATAAGCTATAAATCCTACTGAAGCAAAAAGTATTACCGCATTAAAAAACGACACCATAATGGTTGATCGTTTATAACCGTAAGTGTATTTATCGTTTGAGCCTATTTTAGTTAACTTATACGCTAATAAGGCAAGCGCTAAACCCGCTACATCGCTTAGGTTATGCCCGGCATCCGTTAATAACGACAATGAATGTGTAATAAACCCGGCAATTACCTCAATAATTACAAAGGCCGAATTGAGGATGATCCCAATAATAAACGCGTTGTTTAAATGATCAAGTTTTGGCGCATCGTGGTGGTGATGTCCAAATAACCCGTGAGAATGATCATGGTCGTGCGAATGAGCATGATCGTGCGAATGAGAATGGTCGTGACCTGTTGACATTGTGCAAAGTTACTTAAAATTCAAAAGGTAAAAGTCAAAATTAAAAATTGGCCTGTGTTTATTGATGATGATACAATTGCGTTTAAAGCCTGTTGCCTATTTTACCCTATCCTCCTCCTTTCCCTATTCTATGGAAAGGTATCGCACGAGGCCATTTTTTTCTTTTTGGATTAAAACGACCTGCAAAACTCTTAAAATCAATTTCCCAATGTTTTATTGATGATGATAAGGTTCACCCTTAATAATAGTAAACGCGCGGTAAAGCTGCTCTGCAAAAAACAGGCGTATCATCTGGTGCGAGAAGGTCATGCGCGAGAAGGCTAATTTATCATTAGCGCGCTGATAAACCGATTGGTCAAACCCATACGGGCCGCCTACCACAAAAATGAGGTTTGCTGTTGAGCTAATTGCCTTTTTGTTTAAATAGGCGGCAAACTGCTGCGAGGTAAACTCTGTACCATTTTCATCCAATAAAACTACATGATCCAGCGGTGTTATCTTTTTCAGTATCAGTTCGGCCTCTTTGGTTTTTTGCTGGTCGGGGGTTAGGGCTTTGGTGTTTTTTAGCTCGTTAAGGTCAACCAGCTCCAGTTTGGTATAATGTTTCAGCCGTTTTACATACTTCTCTATCCCCTCTTTTAAATAAGCGTCCTCTGTTTTTCCAACGGTTAAAAAAATGATCTTCATATTCAAAACAGGAAACTGCTTTTATAGCCTGTCGTCTTTTTTACCCAATCCTCCTCCTTTCCCTAAATTTAGGGAAAGGTATCGCACAAGGCCGTCCCCTATCAATCTCCGGACTAAAGACATCTGCAAAGCGCTTAAAATTTCAAGAGCGATTTCCCTGCATATTTAAAACAAATAAACGTTTATTTAAAATATTAGTGCTTATTTAGCCTGATCTTTATTGTAAGAATGGAACAGGATATTATTAATGACTACCAACAAAGAGCTGCACTGGCACAACAGGAAGCCGGCAAATACAAAAAACTCGCTAATACCTATTCTTTTCTGCGGCTAAGCATTTTCGTTTTATTAGGGCTAAGTATCTATTTTGCAGCGGTTAACGACAATTTCACCATAATAGCTATCGCCGCTGTTCTATTGGTTTTTTGTTTTGCATGGCTGGTATCGCGGCAAAGCGGTTTTGAGCGGCAAATGAAATACTACCTCGATCTGAAACTGGTAAATGAAAACGAGATAGCCAGCATCCAAGCCTATGGAAACCTATATGATAACGGCGGTAGGTTTGGAAGCGAAAAGCATTATTATACTTCAGATCTTGACATTTTTGGTAACGCTTCGCTTTTCCAATTCATTAATCGCGCAGCAACAACGCCGGGCAATACTAAACTGGCTGCGTGGTTAAGTGCGCCCACTCAAAAAGAAACTATTGTTTTAAGGCAGGAAGCAGTTAAAGAACTATCGCAAAAAAACGATTGGAAATTAGCTACTCAAACCAACCTTTTATTTGCCAAAACCCAGGATGTAAACCAGCTACAACAGCTTTTTAATTACCTGCATATCCCCTTAAACCTTCCCGGCGAAAACTGGCTAATCAAATACGCAAAGGCGGCACCCTGGTTATTGCTGCTCATCATTGTATTGGCTTTCTTTTTCCCGGTAGCCAAAAGTATAGCGATAATGGTGGGCCTCATCAATTTGGGCATAGTTGGCTCAAAAGGAATGTATATTAAAAAAGCCGACATGATAGCCGGTAAAATTGGCGATACTTTAGCCAGTTATGCTATGGTGTTTGAAAAAATACAGGCCGAAAGCTGGCAGGCCGCGCATAGCAATAATCTTGCACAAACGCTGATAAAAGACAATACATCGGGCAAAATAAAGGAGCTTTCTGCTTTGATAAACAAGCTCAACTATCATTTAAATTTAATAGTTGGCGCAGTATTAAATGCTTTCTTTCTTTGGGATATCCGCCAGATCATCGCCATTGAAAACTGGAAACGTACTAACCAGGATAGTTTAGAAAGCGCCTTTGATGTAATAGCGGAATTTGAAGCATTAGTGAGCCTGGCTGGCCTGCATATTAATTATCCCGGATGGTGCTTCCCTCAAATTGCCGAAGGTGATGGTTATACGTTAACCGCTAAAAACGTAGCGCATCCGCTTATCCCTGCTAAAAATAGGGTGCAAAATGATTATGAACTGGATAATGCCTTTAAAGTAGATATCATAACTGGCTCAAACATGGCGGGTAAAAGTACCTTTTTACGTACAGCGGGCATTAATACAGTGCTGGCATTGTGCGGCGCACCTGTTTGTGCCGAAAGTATGCGGGTATCGGTGATAACGATGGTTAGCTATATGCGCATTAAAGATTCATTAAATGAAAGCACCTCAACCTTTAAAGCCGAGCTCGACCGCCTGCAAATGCTGCTGGCTGCGGTTGAAAATGAGCCAAAGGTTTTCTTTTTAATTGACGAGATGCTGCGGGGCACTAATTCGGTAGATAAGTACCTGGGCTCGAAGGCGGTGATCGAACGGCTCATCAGCAAAAAAGCGGTGGGTATGGTAGCCACGCACGATCTGCAAATTGCCCATTTAGAACAGCAATACCCCGATTATGTGCGCAATTTTTATTTCGACATACAGGTAAAAAACGGCGAAATGCTGTTTGACTATAAAATGAAACACGGCGAATGTAAAACCTTTAACGCCTCGTTGTTATTAAAGCAGATAGGTATTGAGATAGAAACGGAATAGGTTGATAGTCGATAGTCCATAGTCGATGATCCGATAGTTCATTAAACTGCACATGGCATCTGTCCCGGAGGCATGAATCGCACGAGGCTCCTGCTTTTAATTATCTTCTGTAGATAATAGCGGTGCAAATAAAAAAGCCCTACAACAACGTGTAAGGCTTTATCTGCAATAAAAACTAATCTCTAATTAACTAATCTCTAATCACTACCGCGGTGGTTTCGAGCCGCTATCAGGAGAGCCGCCCATTCCCTGGTCGCCCTGTTTTAAGTCATCATTTTTGATGGCTTTTTTATCAGTAGTAGTATTAAAGTTTAGCTTACCAAAGCTATAGCTAAAAGTTAAACCAACCGAACGGAACGGAAACTGCACCGTACTGTTTGTAGCAAAACCGGGGCTTGAAATATGTGAATCAAAGTTTTTATATTTTTCAAACGGCGATAAGGTATTTATACCAATTGACGCCCTTTTATGCATCAATTGTTGCCTTACACCAACCCCAAATAAACTGAATGATGGGTTTGTGCCTTGTATGGTATGGCGTGGCGAATTTTGCACCACAAATACTTCGGCTATAAACCCGCTGTTTAAAGTTACCGAGCCGCTGCCAAACGCGTTATATTGGATGTTTGTACCAACTTGTGATTGATCGGCAACAAATATACCGGTAGGATTTGGATCATACGTATAAGCGCTTATCTGGCCACGTATGGTTAATATTTTAACCGGGTTTACTGATCCAAAAAAGCTTGCGCCAAATGAGTTATTGGTGCCAATATTGGCGAAAGAAGTTAATGTACCCGACTGGCCAACTAACGGCCTGGCTATACTTTCAATTTCGCCATTAGTGTGTTTATAAAACGTAGAGGCATTTAAAATAGCCGAGCCGATAAAAACATTATAATTCAACTCAACGGTCTGCGCAATTTCGGGCGCTAAAGTAGGGTTACCCTGGCTTTGACTTTGCGGGTTGGCATCATTAAGATACGGGTTTAAATACTGCAAACTTGGGCGCGATATACGTTTGCTATAGCTCAGCTTAATAGTTTGCGACGGCGTAAGTGCCTTTTGTATGGTTAAACTTGGAACAATAGTGGTATAGTTTTGTGTAAACAAGCTCAGGTTGGGTTGGGTAGTGTTAATAGGATCGCCGGTTATAGCGGTATTTTCAATCCTTGTACCTGCCAATACGGTATAGCCTTTGGGCAGAGCGTAGGTTATTAAACCATAACCTGCAAGCACATTTTGGGTATAATCATACAAATAAGAATTTGCAGGGTTGATCACAAAATTGCCCGAAGCATCGGGGCTAAAGCTATTTATGCCGCTGTTTATTGTCCTGAAAATTGCTTTCGCACCTGTTTCGAGTTTAAAGTTTTTTGTAATTGGGTTAGCATAATCAGTCTGTAACGTATATTCATCACCATTGGCGTTGTTCGTACTTAACTGATTAGCATAACGCGAAGTAAACGTAGTAGCATAATTTACATCGGCGGTATTATGACTCCATTGCGTTGAAAAACTTAACTCATGCCCTTCTTTTTTAAACTTATGGGTATAATCAATATTCCAGTCAAACGCGTCAATCATAGTATGCGAGTTTGAAGTATTGGTATAGGCCAGGTTATTTGCAGCATTGTTAAAATCAGTATAAGTATCTGCCTGGGTTTGGTCGCTGTTAAAGCCCCCCTGGGTTAAATGGAAGGTAGAGCTAACATTATTAAAGCTGTTAAAATCATAACTTGCTGTTAGGTTACCTACATCGGCATGGCGTTTAATAAGGCTTGTGCCTTTATTATCCTGCAAAGTATTCACATTCCCGGCATCAAATGTTTGTTGAAAATCGGTTAATGAAGTTTGCGGCCACGTAAGGTTACCACCAAAATTAGCCGTTAAGCTAAAACGGTTTTTATTATAACTCAAACTTGCGTTACCATTGTTTTGGCGTGTACCCACGCCACCACTAATTGCACCGCTGATACCTGAAATATGGTTTGATTTGGTGATAATGTTAATAATACCGGCTGTACCTTCCGCATCATATTTTGCTGATGGCGAAGTAATTACTTCGATAGTTTTGATCTGATCGGCAGGGATGGTTTTTAATACGTCGGACAGGTTTGAGGCGGTAGCACCTGATGGCTTGCCATTTATTAATACCCTAACGTTGGCATCACCACGTAAAGACACGTTGCCATTAATATCAACGGCTACCAGCGGTACTTTTTGTAACACATCTGTAGCATTGCCGCCGGCCGCGGTCAAATCTTTTTCGGCATTGTAAACAATTTTGTCAATGCGGTTTTCAATTAACCCTTTTGCACCGGTAACCTCCACTTGTTTTAAAGCTTTGGCGCTGGGAGCAACAACGATGGTGCCTAAATTTTTATCGGGTTTGGATGGGGTGGTTATTACATCCCTGATTACCTTGGTAGGATAGCCTACAAAAGAAACCTCGATACGGTAAGTTCCGGGGTGTACATCGTTAATTTTAAAGTTTCCTTTATCGTCAGTCAAGACTCCGTTAAGCGGTGATTTGCCGGTATTCCTGAAAACACTGATGGTGGTATAAGGCATGGTTTCTTTGGAAACCGAATCTATAACGGTACCTGATATGCGGCCAACCGTAGCCGCGCTGCCAGTGGCTGATGCACCGGCAACAAATTGTGCTTTTGCGGATAAAACAGAACCAAATATTGCTAAAAGTATAAGTAATCGTTTCATTTATAGTAATTTTCCTAATTGGAGGCGAAATTACTTCAAATGTTACAACTAACGGCCCTATTTATTTTAACAAACAGTCAACATAATGTAATTATTAAACCGGGTAATTTATACCACCATATTGATGATACGGCCTTTTACTACAATCACTTTTTTAGGCGCTTTATGGTCTAAATATTTCTGCACATCGGCATTAGCCAACGCGAAGGCCTCAATGGCTTGTGGATCAAGGCTCAGTGAAATATTTAAATTCATTTTTGTTTTTCCGTTGAATGATATAGGGTACGAGAACTCATCTTCTACCAAATAAGCCGGGTTAAATTTCGGATAAGTAGCATAAGACAAAGTGCCCGGTTTGTTGCCTAGCATTACCCACAGCTCCTCGCAGATATGCGGGGCATATGATGAAAGTGTGATCACCATATCTTGCAAAATAGCGCGGTTATTACATTTAAGGTCGGTAAGTTCATTTACGGCTATCATGAAGCTGGAAACAGAAGTATTGAACGAAAAGCGCTCTACATCTTCTTCCACCTTGCGGATGATCTTATGCAATGATTTTAATTCGGCTTTGGTTGGCTCTGCATCACTAACGGTAAATGCCCATGCCTCATTGTGGAACAACCGCCAAAATTTACGGAGGAATTTAAACACGCCCTCAATGCCGTTTGTATTCCATGGTTTGCTTTGCTCCAACGGGCCTAAAAACATTTCGTACATGCGCAGCGTATCGGCGCCGTAACACTCTATAATGTCATCCGGGTTTACGACGTTGAATTTGGATTTAGACATCTTTTCGACTTCAACGCCGCAGATGTATTTACCGTTCTCCAAAATAAATTCAGCATCAATATATTCAGGGCGCCAGTTTTTGAATTTCTGAATATCTAATATGTCATTCTGAACAAAATTAACATCAACATGTAACGGCGAAGTTTTGTACTGACCAATCAATCCGCGCGAAACAAAGGTATTTGTGCCACGCCCCTCTTCATCAACCAGTCGATACACAAAATTACTTCGTCCCTGTATCATTCCCTGGTTGATGAGCTTTTTAAAAGGCTCTTCTTCAAACACGAGGTCTATATCCTTCAAAAACTTATTCCAAAAACGGCTGTACAGCAAGTGCCCTGTAGCATGTTCACTGCCGCCGATGTACAGGTCAACATCTTTCCAGTATTCAATAGCTTGTTTTGATGCAAACTCGTTTTCGTTATGCGCGTCCATGTAGCGGTACCAGTACCAGCTTGAACCGGCCCAGCCAGGCATGGTGGAGAGTTCGTAGGGGTAAGCATCCTTCGCCTCACCCCGGCCCTCTCCAAAGGAGAGGGTGCTGTCGGCGGTTGGATCTTCTAAAGTCCTCTCCTTAGGAGAGTATTTAGGTGAGGCCTTATACGCCCAACCTTCCGCCCTCCCCAATGGCGGTTCGCCACTCTCGGTTGGTAAATATTTATCTACTTCGGGCAGTAATAACGGCAAATTATGCTCATCTATTAAATGCGGCAAGCCGTCTTTAAAATAAACCGGCACAGGTTCGCCCCAATAGCGCTGGCGGCCAAATATGGCGTCGCGCATCCTGAAGTTTACTTTTGCCTTACCCGCCCCTATTGCTTCCAATTTGGCAATTACAGCGGCGGTGGCTTCTTTATAGTTTAAACCGTTTATGAAATCAGAATTTATGTATTTGCCTTCTTTAGTAGGGTCGGCTTCTGTTTCAATGTTTTGTATGTCAATTATGGGTGGTATCGGTAGGTTGAAATGCTTAGCAAACAAATAATCCCGCTGATCGCCGGATGGTACGCCCATTACTGCCCCGGTTCCGTACCCGGCCAAAACGTAGTCGGCAATCCAGATAGGCACTTTCTCATTATTAAGCGGATTGATCACATAACTGCCCGTAAACGCGCCAGATACCGTCTTGGCGTCAGCCATACGATCAAGTTCCGATTTCTTTTTGGTTTGCTCAATATAGGCTTCTATAGCTGATTTTTGTTCCGGCGTGGTTAATTCAACTACTAACTCATGCTCAGGGGCCAACACCAAAGAGGTTACGCCGAAAATAGTATCCACTCTTGTCGTAAATACTTCAATATACTCTTGGCTCTTGACTCTTGATTCTTGATTCTCTATTGGAAATTTAACGGTAGCTCCTACACTCTTCCCTATCCAGTTGCGTTGCATTTCTTTTAGCGGTTCGGGCCAGTCAATGGTGTCTAAGCCTTGTAACAGGCGTTCGGCATAGGCGGTGATGCGCATACTCCATTGCATCATTTTCTTTTGCTCAACCGGGTAACCGCCGCGTTCGCTGAAGCCGTCTTTTACTTCGTCATTAGCTAATACTGTTCCTAATGCGGGGCACCAGTTTACGGTGCTTTCGCGCAGGTAGGTTAAGCGGTATTTTAATAATTCGGCCTGTTGCTCGTTGCTGCTCATGGCATTCCAGCTGGCGGCAGTAAAGCTTTGTACTTCCTCATCACAAACGGCATTGATACCGGCCGACCCATTTTTTTCAAAATGCTCAACCAATTTGGCTATGCTTTCGGCTTTATCAGCAGCTTTATTATACCAGCTGTTAAACAGTTGCATAAATATCCATTGCGTCCATTTATAAAAATCGGGCGAACTGGTACGCACTTCGCGGCTCCAATCAAACGAAAAACCTATCTGGTCAAGCTGGCGGCGATAGGTGGCAATATTAGCTTCGGTAGTAACGGCAGGGTGCTGCCCGGTTTGTATGGCATATTGCTCGGCAGGCAGCCCAAACGAGTCGTAACCCATCGGGTGCAGCACATTAAAACCTTTTAAACGTTTATAGCGGGCAAAAATATCAGAAGCAATATACCCCAGCGGATGCCCAACATGCAGCCCGGCCCCTGAGGGGTACGGAAACATATCCATTACGTAATACTTGGGTTTCGCGCTTTTGTCTTCAGCTTTAAACGTTGCGTTATCGGCCCAAAACTGCTGCCACTTTTGCTCTATATCTTTAAATTGGTAATCCATCTGGTATTTTTACTACTGGCTGCGAAATTAAGAAAATCTCTATTAGTTTAGTAGCTAATTATTTGGATAGTTGCTTTTATACAGCCTTTATTACCGCGCCAAATAAACTACGCAGCAAAGGGACTAACCGGCCTTTCATAACCGCCTGTTATAAAAGATACCTTTCTTTTATAAGATTGAGGTGATGGCGGCTATGCCCAACTGCAAACCAGACTAAGCTTCGGACTGTGTAAACCTCTTTTCCGGGGAAATCTTTAAAATCCAGCATATCGGTTGTCATGGTTCTAAAAAGGCTTATGGTGGCCTCTCTAACCGTCATTAACTCTTCGCCTATATCTTTTAACGTGCGGTTGGCCACATTAAAGTCTTTGGTATAACTTTCGCCCATAGG
>Ga0206890_1061_pt1 | contig 32821 bp, 35 predicted proteins | sample Alteio_BWOrgHeat_58_FD_152960 | JGI IMG/M metagenome (GOLD analysis project Ga0206890, IMG submission 152960) | Enriched cells from forest soil in Barre Woods Harvard Forest LTER site, Petersham, Massachusetts, United States - Alteio_BWOrgHeat_Nextera6 ... | reverse complement strand
GGTGGCTGGGGCGTAATGTTTGATGATGTGTTAGCCGGAATTTACGCAAATGTTTTTCTGCAGGCAATCATACTATTCATTCCTTTTTAAGGTTTAATGTCCGTGAGATTATTAGGGAATGAAAGCTATTATTTGACTTTTTGACCACAGAAGTAAACTATTGTTTTTTTACTTTTGCACCTTAATAAACTGTTTGATGATTTAGTTACCTGACTTAGGTATCAACAGAAATTTATCACAAAAAGTTGTGTTTATATAGTACATGAATTTTAAAATTTTTAGTCGGGGGGCAATATTTTTGACCTTCTTTTTATTTTATACCACCCTATTGTTTGCTCAAACTACAGTTGTTACCGGTGTAGTTACTGATGCAAGCAATAAGCAACCGTTACCTTATGTTACGGTAGCATTCCAGGGTAGTACTATTGGTACTTCAACAAATAGTAATGGTAGGTACGTACTAACTACTACGCATGCTCTTACTAAAATTAAAGTTTCATTTGTTGGCTATAAAGATGCTTTTTTACCTATTGTTACCGGGCAGGAACAAGTTGTTAATGTAAAATTAGTACCGCAAACACAAGAGTTAAGTGAGGTTGAAGTTAAAGGCGCCAAAAGAGAAAAATACCGGAACAAAGATAACCCGGCTGTTGAACTGATACGTAAGGTTATTGAAAATAGAGAGAAAAACCGCCCGGAAAGCTATAATTATGTTGAATACAGGGAATATGATAAGCTACAATTTTCATTTACCAACGTTTCAACGACCTTAGGCGATAAAGGCTTTTTTAAGAAATACAAATTTGTGCTGGATAATCGCGACAGCACCTCGGTGCCGGGTATAAATTTGTTACCTATTTATCTTGAAGAGAAATTATCACAGTATTACTACCGTAAAAGCCCCGAAAAAGATAAAACGGTTATATTAGGTTTAAAAACGGTAAACTTTGGCGGCTCGGTTGATAGTGAAGGGTTAGGATCGCTTTTCAAATACATGTATAGCAAAGTTGATATTTATGATAACAACATTAACCTGATCACCAACAACTTTTTAAGCCCAATAGCTAATTCAGCACCTACATTCTATAAGTTTTTCATTACAGATACCGTTACAACCGAGGACAATAAAAAATTAGTGGAACTAAGTTTTACGCCCCGCAATACGGAAGACTTGCTTTTTGAAGGTAAAATATATATTACCCTTGACGGCAATTATGCTGTTCAAAAAGCCAGGTTAGGTATCAACAAAAACATCAACTTAAACTTTGTTAAATCAATGCGGGTTGACCTTGAATTTGAACAAAACCCCGATGGACGCTACCATTTAAGTAAAAGCAATACCCTGGCAGATTTTGGTGCAACTAAAAAGAAAAATGGCGGCGTATTTGGCATAAGGACTATTACTTATAAAAATTACGTGGTTAATAAGTCTCATCCGGATACTGCTTATGTGAGTGACGCAACTGCCAACGCATCAGATGAAGTAAGACATAGAAGTGACCAGTTTTGGGCACAAAACAGGTTAGATACACTTACCAAAACCGAAGCAAATGTTTATAAGAATATAGACAGCCTTAGAAACATGCCTTCGTTTAAGCGTACATTAAATATTGCCACGCTTTTATTAGCCGGGTATTATTCGCTTGATAAATTTGAAATAGGCCCATCAAACACTTTCTACAGTTTTAACCCTATTGAAGGGTTTAAATTACGGTTAGGAGGCCGAACGACTCCCGAATTGAGCAAACGCTATTATTTTGAAACATACGCGGCATACGGTTTTAAGGATCAAAAATGGAAATATTTTTTAAGCGGCACTTATTCATTAAACGATAAGTCCATTTATAAATTCCCTCAAAATTATTTAAGGGCAAGCTTTCAGCGCGATACAAAAATTCCGGGGTTAAACCTGCAATTTGTACAGCAAGACAACTTTTTGCTATCCTTTAAACGTGGGGTAAATGATAAATATCTGTACAATGATTTTTACAAATTCGATTATGTGCATGAATTTGACAGCCATTTCTCCTATAGTTTAGAGTTTAGGAACTGGAAGCAATCACCTGCAGGTTCATTGTATTTCACCAACGGTTTAGGTGCTACTGTCCCAAGTCTCACTACTACCGAAGTTAATTTAAACTTACGATACGCCCCCAATGAAGAATTTTATCAGGGTAAAATTTATCGTGTACCCGTGCCAAGCAAATACCCTGTAATTAGCGTTGATTATACCCAGGGCATAAAGGGTGCATTTAATGGCGTTTACAGCTATCAAAACCTGCATGCACGCATAGACAAAAGAGTTTACTTGTCGCAATTAGGTTATGCTGATGTGTCGGTTGAAGCCAGTCATATATTTGGCCAGGTGCCTTACCCATTGCTTGATATATTTTCGGCTAACCAAACTTATGCCTATAGCTTGTATTCATACAACTTAATGAACTTTTTAGAGTTTGTAGGTGATCGTTATGAAAGTGTATTGATAGATCAGCATTTTATGGGCTTCTTTTTAAATAAGATCCCGTTGCTAAAAAAACTGCAATGGCGCGAGGTGGTTTCATTTAAAGCCGCGTGGGGTGGTTTAAGCGATCAGAATAACCCGGCGTTGAACCCATCATTATACCAATTCCCGGTTGCTGCTAATGGCCAACCTATTACTTATGCTTTAAAAGGAACGCCTTATATGGAAGGTGGTGTTGGTATTGAAAATATATTTAAATTTATGCGCGTTGACCTGGTAAGAAGGTTTGATTACCTGGATCATCCCGAAGTTTCTAAATATGGCATCCGTGCAAGGGTAAAATTTGATTTTTAATGGAACAGCAAACATCAATACGTACAAATCTGCAATTAGGGATCTATAAGATTATCGATCCCTTTGTAAAGGTTTTGATCAAATTGGGGCTTACACCCAATGCGGTTACTTCTATTGGGTTTGTTTTAAACATTGGCGTTGCTGTAATATTTATTGTTGGAGGCGAAGAAGGCAACCGCGGCGACCTGACCTATGTTGGCTGGGCAGGCGGTTTAATTTTGTTTGCAGGGCTGTTTGATATGTTAGACGGGCAGGTGGCGCGGTTGGGAAATATGAAATCAACCTTTGGCGCTTTGTACGATTCTGTATTAGACAGGTATAGCGAGCTGGTTATGTTTTTAGGTATTTGCTATTACCTGGTTGCGCACCATTACTTTTTAAGCTCGATATTTGCATTTGTAGCCATGATTGGTTCAATGATGGTAAGTTATGTGAGGGCCCGTGCCGAAAGCCTGGGCATTGAATGTAAAGGCGGACTGATGCAGCGGCCCGAGCGGGTAATTACCATTGGGGTATGTGCCATTTTTTGCGGGTTCACCTCATTAATTATTGGCGGCGATTATAAATTATATGTACCGGGCATTAAGTTTCACGTTTTTGAAACCATGTCTATATTTACCATCCCCATAACCATATTGGCCGTATTAACCAATATCACGGCTTTTAAAAGGTTAACGGATGCAAGGAAAAGTTTATCAGCTAAGGACGAGAATAAAGGAAAAGATTAAATGCGACTGTTATTATTATTATTATCATTTTTTTACATTTCACCATTAATTATCAAACCGGCACCCGGTAAGATAACTAAGGTCGGCTTGGTGGCGGAGGTACCCGTGGCCGACGACAAATACCCTACTCCGCCCGAGAATGTGAACAGGTTGTTTTTTGTGCAAAGAAGCCCAAATATCAACACCATTATTTATGAATTGAATGATACAAAAAATGGCCAGTTAGATCCGGAAAACCCGGTACACGTATATTGGTTGAGATACGCAGATAAAGGGCAGAAAGAGGAATTAAACTATATACAGCGTAAATTTGCTTATGGTTTAACAACAAGACAAGTAAGCAATGATCAGTATGATATCAGGTTTGTATCCTACAAAAAATTTCCACTTACTTTGATGAAGGCCGGGGACGGAAAATATCATATATTCGCAACTATTGAACAAAAACAAATGATACTTAGCCGTATCTTTATTAAAATTGAGGGTGGGTCTTTTTGGCTTCCTAACGTGGTGTATGTAGAAGTGAAAGGTACCGACCCTTCAACAGGCAGAGAAATTACGCAACGTTTTAAACCCTGAAGAATCATGAAAAAAAATTATATCTCCAATTCAGAAGAATCCGTAAGGATGTTTAAGAGCGACTTTTTAGAGAGCTTATCAAAAGTGCATTTTCTTGTTCCGGTGTTTATTTTTGTGCCGGTTATTGGCTATTTTATATATGAAGCATTTGAAAAAAGCATAGGTATATTAACCTTTTTTGAAATGTTTGCGTTAGGTTTATTCATCTGGACCCTGGTTGAATATGTAATGCACCGCTTTTTGTTTCATTATATGCCGCCTGATAAACCATGGGCGCAAAGACTACATTTTATTTTCCACGGTGTACACCATGATTATCCAAGTGATGCCAAACGCCTTGTATTACCACCATCTGTAAGTATCCCTTTAGCTACGGCGTTCTATTTCTTATTTAACGCTATTTTGCCTGTTAATTCTATTTATGGTTTCTTCCCGGCTTTTTTACTGGGTTACCTTTTTTATGACGAATCGCATTATGCAATTCACCATTTCAACTTTAAAGGCAGTATCTGGAAAAAAATTAAACAACACCACATGCTGCACCATTATTCCGATCCTGGCAAAGGTTACGGTGTAAGCTCGCCACTATGGGATAAGATATTCCGGTCAGACTTTATTAAAAAATAATATGGCCAATGATGTTGATAACAGGCCTGCGGTTAATTTAAAATCAATTATAACTGTTTCGCTTTTATCTATAGCCTATTTATTGCTATCATGCTGCATAACCGGGTTTAAGGTTGACCAGGTAGTACTCATTGGCATTTTCAACACTCTGTTTTATGCATCTGCAATTACCCGGAAATTTATCTTAGGGTTTTCGGTATTCATAGTTTATTGGATCATCTTCGACTGGATGAAAGGCTTCCCCAATTATAATGTCAGCACCGTTCATATTGCCGACCTGTATAATTTTGAAAAACGATTATTCGGTATCAACTTTAATGGGCATATATTAACACCAAACGAATACTGGCGCATTAACGGAACCACTGTTTTAGATATTATTGCCGGCTTGTTTTACATCTGCTGGATACCGGTGCCCCTTAGTTTCGCAGCCTTTTTATTCTTCAAAAACCGAAAAGAGTTTTTGTCGTTTGCCATAACATTTTTTGTAGTGAACTTATTGGGCTTTGTTGTTTATTACACCTACCCTGCTGCCCCGCCCTGGTATGTACATGAGCATGGCTTTGTTTTTAACCCTTTAACGACTGGTAATACCGGTGGCCTGGCTAAATTTGATGCCTATTTCCATGTTAGTATTTTCAAATCCATATATGCCAAGGGCTCTAATGTTTTTGCGGCTATGCCTTCGTTGCACTCGGCTTATCCTATTATTGTGATGTATTATGGGTTAAAAAATAGGCTGGGCTTTATCAATATAGTTTTAGCATTGGTTATGGTGGGAATATGGCTTACCGCCATTTATACAAGCCATCATTATATTTTGGATGTGCTCGCCGGCATCATTTGCGCTACGATTGGCATTAACTTGTTTAATTTCTTATTTACAAAAGTACCCTTCCTTAAAAATTTTCTGGATAGGTACGCGGCGTTTATTCAATAAGTAATTAGCCCCATCTAAATCTCCCCCGGTTGGGGAGACTTTTATTTTCGTTCTTATAAAAGCATTATCGTTTTAAAGTGATTTAAATCTACCCTAATTTGCTGGAGAAGAATTAGGGAGTCTGTACTATTTATAAGTCACTATTTAATATTTTTGAAAAATATTAGCTACAGTAATATGCTGTAAATCGCTTGTTTAAAACCAAAATACTATTATTGCAAGCATATTAGATGCGCACCAAACCTAATCAACTTTACAGGCATGTTATTTGAATACTATATGATAACTGTAAAACACGGTTGCTATATTGTTATGAAGAAACTTTCCTTACTTATCATATTACTGATCGCTTTCAAATTAGCTGCTTTTTCAACAGCACGCGATAGTGTGTATCAAAATTCACCTGTTGCTACAATTTTAGATAGCCTCCGCCAAAAAATAGATTTAACGCCTAATGATTCATTAAAAGCAGGTATATACACACAAATAGCAGCACAATACTTAAAATACGATACGCTAAGCAATAAAAAAACAAAGCTTTATTACCAGGAGCAAGCACTTAAATATACATTGCTGGCCCTACATGGCTATTCAAAATACAATGATAGTGTTGGTTTGTTGGTATGTTTTAATAATCTTTCAAGGGTTTATCGGTCACAAAAAAAGTATAGCCAGGCCAAATGGTTTATTTTACAGTCAAACACACTTTCGCGCGATAAGAACGACCAGCCCAATGTTGTTGCTTCATTAACAGAACTGGCCGGTATAAAAATGGATATTAAAGATTATTCATTAGCTAAACGCGATTTGGATGAGGCTTTAAAAATATCGTCGGCAAATCATTATTCAAGGGCCGAATCTGCTGTACAACAAAGCTATGCCCTGTTGTATAGTCATTTAAAGGAGTATGATAAAGAAGCTATTGCCACCCGGAGGCATAACTTTATTGAGGATAGCATACGAAAGGCCGAAGAAGCACAGCTTATAGCCAAAATTAATGCACAGGATACTGCGCAACGTAAAAAAAAACTCAATATGATAAGCTACAGGAAACATTATATAGCCAACTCCTCCAAAAGAATAGCCTCATTATAGTACTGGCAATTGCAATAGTAGCTGTATTAGTTGTTGTTTCTTTCCTGTATAAACGCAAAAGATTACGCAGGCGTAACAAAAACAATTAAACTTCTGGTTACCCGCAATGTCATAGGTATCGATATGAGAAAATTGATTTTAGTTGGGGTAATAGCCTTGATGCAAATATTGCCGGTAAAAGGATATAGTCAGCAAAAGGCTGATGATGCCTTTAAACAGGAGTTTTTACAAAGCATTAATTACACACGCGCGCAGGGCTGTAAGTGTGGAACAACCTATATGCGCCCTGCACCACCTTTAACCTGGAACGATCTGTTAGAAAATGCAGCTTTGGCTCATGCCCGTGATATGGGCGAACACAACTACTTTAGTCATAGCAGCAGAAACGGACGTGGGGCCAACGACAGAGTAATAGCTGCCGGATATAATTTTAATGGTTATAAAAGTTATACAGTTGGCGAAAATATAGCTTTTGGCCAGGAAAGTATTGACGAAGTGATGCGCGGCTGGTTTAAAAGCGAAGGACATTGCAAAAATTTAATGAACCCCGATTTCAAAGAAGTTGGGGTGGCCCAATACGATACCTATTGGGTACAGGATTTTGGCGGTAGGGTTCCCTTTTCGGCAGAACAGCAAAAACTGATCAAAAGCGGCAGGATAAGGATAATTAAGGGAGATTGATTATTATCGATCTTACGCCTTTGGCCCGCGTTTATAAATGATCAGCCCGTTTAAAAAATTACGTAATATCTGGTCGCCGCAGGGTTTAAAGTTGGGGTGATCATCTTTGCGAAATATAGCGCCCAATTCAGTTTTTGTTATCCTGAAATTAGCCAGTTCCAATACTTTTACAATGTCGTCGTCGGTAAACTGCATGGCTACGCGCAGTTTTTTCATGATATCATTATTGCTCATATAATTATCTTTTTATCTCGATATCTCGATCTTGATTTTTTTGTTTTTGATCTTTTCTGTCTTTAATAGTTTTTCTGTTTGCTCAATACGCACACGTTTTACAGCTGCGTATGATGAATGATCCAGTACCTCTATTAAACCCAGATCTTCTTTAGCTAATTTACCCTTTTGAAGTAATAATCCCACAATATCCACTTTATTGATCTTATCTTTTTTTCCTGCGGCTATATAAAGTGTTGCCCATGGCGTTAATGGCGGCAAAACTATTTTCTCAGGTAAGGTTTCAATTTCAGGCTGCTGCTCTAAATATTTCAGCTTTTCATCTTCGGTCAATATTAAATACGAGGTGCCTTTGGCATGCATACGCGCGGTGCGGCCGTTGCGGTGCAAAAATGCTTCTTCGTTATGCGGCAATTGGTAATGTACCACATACTCAATTTCGGGAATGTCCAACCCCCGCGATGCCAGATCTGTAGTAATTAACAAGCTATGGCTCCCGTTCCTGAATTTAAGCAGGGCGCGTTCGCGGTCATCCTGCTCCATACCACCATGAAAAATATCATGCACTATCCCCCTATCCCATAGTAAATCGCTGATGCGGTCAACCGCTTCCCGGTGATTACAAAAAACAAGCGTTGGCTTATTCCCAATTTTACAAATCAGTGAAAACAGGGTATCTAATTTATCGGCGGCTGGTGATATTACCGCCTTTAATTTTAGATCGGGGATATTGGTTTTATTATCCAGGAAATTAATTACGCTTGGCTTGATTACACCTGTAAAACTCGGTATCTCCTCCATTTTAGTAGCCGAAGTCAGTATCCGTTTCTTCAGGTTAGGCAACTGGCTGATAATAGCCGCCATATCATTCTGAAAGCCAAACTCTAAGGCTTTATCAAACTCATCCAGTATAAGGGTATGTATGGCATCGGTTTTAAAGTTTTCGTGCCGCAGGTGATAAGCTATCCTGCCGGGCGTACCTATCAAAACCACCGGTGGCTGTATCAAATTGTTCTTTTCTATTTTCGTAGCGTGCCCACCGTAGCAGCAATTTACTTTAAACCCACTTCCCATCGCCTTAAAAACCTGTTCAATTTGCAAAGCCAGTTCTCTCGACGGAACAAGTATAAGCACCTGTACCAAAGGTACATAAGCATCAAGCAGACCTAAAACAGGCAATAAAAACCCAAGTGTTTTACCCGACCCTGTAGGTGAGAGCAAGATCATATCGCTTTTAGCGGCAGCATTTAAGGCAGCATGCTGCATTTCGTTCAGGGTAGTTATCCCCAGGTTTTCAAGCGCTTTTTTAATCATGTGCGAAGATAGTGATCTTTTAGTCCGAAAGTCAGAAAGACGGAAAGTCCAAAAGATTATCAGGTAATTTATCAGGAAACCGTACTAATTGCCAACTGCAAACTAAAAACTGCAAACTCACTTCCCTTTCGCAATATCAAGCGCGGTAGTAGTAACATAATACTTTGCTATCATATTAGGCACTTCCCATGCAGGCATATTGCCGTTTCGTAAGTAGTCAAGGTATTTTTCTGTAACGCGGCCAAAATGTGCTTCGTGGCCATCCTTATATTTTTCGGCGATAATAACGGTATAGCCCCTGCCCTCTTTTTTCACTTCTACACCGGGATATTTAGCCCGTATAGTTTCCATATTTTCCTGCAATTGTTTTTCATAAGCCGCATCGTTTTTGTTGGGCTCGATGTATAAAACGGGTGTGTAATTTTCTGTAGCGCCCTGTTTGATCATAAGATTGGCTTTTGTACCATGCAAAACAGAATAATGACTATCACCACCGGCAACAGCCTTATACGCCCATTTAGCGGTAAGCTTAATATTTACGCCAAACAGCTTATAATTAACCGATCCATTGGCATACACCTTCAATACAGTATCATGTGCTATATTCTTTTGTAAATAAGCCGGAAAATCTTGTTTGGTTATTGCTTTAAACTCGCTAATATTAACATCAGATGTCCATCGTTGTGCGCTGTTGAACCGGATATCTTTTTTATAATCTATTGTTTTGTCGGGAAAACATTCCCATTGAGCAAGGTCAACCAAATGCACGCCAACATCCTGCAAGCCTTCACCCTCCTGGTTAACATCAAAAAACCAGGCCGGGCGCGTAAGCACGCTACCCGAAACATATTTGTAAAAATAATGTACGCTTTCCATTTCAACTCCGGGATGTTGGGGCGTCCCCTTTTTTAGCGTACCAAATACCCCCGGCATCATAGCAAATTCCCGCTGTAAGGCATTGGTTATCTCATACCTTTCGGTCATGATATCATACAGAACCAGTTTCTTTTTTTTCGCATCCGCGAATGCGCTTTTTAGCATATTAAAATGCGGTTTATCAATAGCCATAGGTTTATCGCCTAAAACATTAAAACCTGCATCAATCGACTTTTTAATGTATTCGGTCTTTTTATGGTTATTACCGGCCATTACTACCACATTGCCTTTCTTTTCGGCAATCATTTTTTCGAAGAAATCATCTCCCAAATAAACTTCTTCCTTCCAGCGGGTTGGGTCGTCTTTACGGTTATTATAGGCGGTTATTTTGTCCAGGTGAGATTGTACATCAGCACCCTTCGGCGCGTAAACATATACTAAAGGGTCAATATCGGGCAGCATTGTTTTTTGCACCAATGCCGCGTGAAAATGGCCGGGATCTAAAGTGATCAGCCTTACTTTACCTTCATTTTTTGATTGCGACATAGCGGCAATAGCCATAAACGTTGTACAAATAATTGTACAGCCAAACACATTAATTTTCATAGCAGATAGTTAAAACAATACGCCTTGAAGCAGAAAGAAAATACCAATACAAGCAAAACCCATACTTACCAACCATAAGCTTTTTCGCTTTACAATAATAGAGATAGCGCCAATGGCTATTGATATTTGAAACAGGGTAACTCCACGGGCAAAAATAGCATGCTTTTCGGTATGCATATCCGATTCTTTTTGAAAGTCTTCGGCTTTAGTTTTTATGTCGGCTTGTTCCTTTTTGTTTGATTTGGCTTTGGCTACATCTTCGGCAACCGGTGGTTTACCCATTGCCACCAATAATTTATTAGATGAATTTAGTATTTCGGTCTTTATACCCTTGGCCTGGTAAAAAGCCCATTGATCTGACGAACGTATCTGTGATAGCATGGCTTCGTCTGCATGTGCGCCTGCTAAAAGCCCGGTTATTGCGGCCAATACCGCTATAAGCGCGGTTGATAGCGCTACTAACAGCACCCATTTTTCTTTACCTTCTGATAAGATATGATGCGCGTGTTCATTACTTTGTTCGTGTATTTTTTCAGAGAAATCTTCTAACTCGTCCATAGTTTTGTTGGTTTATTAAGCTTTGATAAAGTTAAAATTAGAAACCCGAAGCTGCAATAGCTATAAATTAGGTTCAGTATAAAATAGTTCAATAATTGATCTTTATAAACTTTGCAATTCCCTCAGCCTCTTCATGGGTTAAATCGCCCACACCCGTATATTCCCATTGGTTCATTTTATCATCAAAAACAATATCGCCCCTGTCAATAATACCTTCAGTCAAACTAAAAACACCTTTGGCATTAAGGTGTCCGTCATGTACGGAACGGATAGTTATTACGCGATCCTCATCTTCGTTTTCAAGTGTGTAATTAGCTTCCATTTTCATGTTATCACTACAATATTAGGCAGGCTTTGTTTAGTTTATTTAGATGAACGTGCTAAATCAGGCTATAACCACCCCATCAAAGCCATAGTCCGCATAAACTCAGCCTGCAATGGCGCCTCAATGGTGGTTACTGCATTACTAATCGGATGTGTAAACGATAACCAAGAAGCATGAAGCAGCATGGTGGTCATTTCCCATTTTTCCTTAAATAGCTTATTCTGCTTATTGCAGCCATGTGTGCGATCGCCGATGATAGGATGGAATACATGGCTTAAATGTTTCCGTATCTGGTGCATACGCCCGGTTTGGGGCGATACCTCTAACAGCGAATACCTTGACGTGGCATGAGCGCCAAACGGCATTTCAATTTCGGCGCGTTGCAGTGTGCTATAAACAGTAAATGCCTCCTGTAAGGTGCCGTTCTCCTTTCTCAGCGGGTAATCGATCTCTTCCCTATCCGGCGTATATCCGCGTACAATGGCCAGGTACTTCTTTTGTACGCGGTTTTCCATAAATTGTTGCTGCATGGCAATTTCGGTAGCTTTATCCAATGCAAACAGCAGTACACCACCGGTTTTGCGGTCAATCCGGTGTGCCGGGTTAACCTTTATGCCAATTTGATCGCGCAATAACTGTATGGCAAATTCTTCCGCATCCGCCGCTATGGCCGACCGGTGCACCAGCAGGCCGTGTGGCTTATTGATGGCTATCAAATGCTCATCGCGGAAAAGTATGTCTAACAATTATGGTTGAATTAGTGCTTAATTGAATGCCTGATACGTTTATAGCATTCCACCTAAATTAGCCGGCGAATAATTAATAGACTTCAGTGTCTTTTCATCAGCTACGCGATAAACCAGAAACAAGCCGTCCATTTCCTTATAATAAGCATCTGTTCCGGCGGTATTTTTATAATGTGCAATGGTTTGGTTAGCTTCTTCAACAGTTTTGCAGGCTTTGCTCATATTTGAGCGGTGTACTTCGTCAAACAGGTCCTTAAACTTTTCGCCTAACCCAAACTCCAGTATAGCGCCCGATAGTACATATTGCAGGTCGCAAAGTGCATCGGCAACTTCTACCAGGTTATTATCATCTACGGCCTGTTGCAATTCCTTTAATTCCTCTGCTAAAAGTGATATGCGCAATTCGCAGCGCTCTTTAGACGGAATAACCGGTGCTGCAAGTATGGGGTGTTTAAAAGTAGTATGAAATTCGGCTACCTGATTTAACGAGTTGGTGTCTTTTATCATCTGTTCATGGTATTATTGATAGTGCGCTAAGTTATAAATAAGGGGATGTTTGACAATAAAAAACTTACAAACACAACAACCGCTAAGTTGATAAATAATCCAAATAACTGATTATCTTTATACGGGTTAACCACAAAATTTATTAATCCTACCTTATGACAGTTACACTGCCACGCTTGTTGATCAGTTGCTTTATCTTAACAATGCTTTGTTCATGTAATCAAGATCCGGTTGCAAAAAGTGAAACTTTACCCAATGCTGATAAGGTTGACAGCCTGATTACCAGTGGGAAAAGATACCAGGCAGCCCATATTGATTCGTTGCTGCCAGTTGCTCAAAATTTATTACAGGCAGCGCAAGCTACCGGTAATAAAACAGCTTTAATATATGGTGAACTGTTTACGGCGCATTATTACTGGCAGTCGGCCGATCATCAAAAATCAATGGAAGTTGCTGTTAAATGCCTGGCCGATGCCGAGAAGTGGAACGTTAAAAAGGCTCTACCGGAGATTTATCTCATTATTGGTAATTTACATAAAGAAAACACCAACTACAAAATGGCATTTGAAGCCCAGGAAACAGGGTTAAAATGGGCAATATCGAACCACGATACCGCTTCAATTATTTCACTGCTCAATTTAAGGGCTATGTTTATACATACATTCCGACTTCATAAACATGATGCATCATATAAAGACACCTCCATTAATATACAATTATCAACTTTAAAATTAGCGGAGTCGAACATAAAATATGAGCGCCAACGTATCGTACTTTATGATAACATATCGCAATACTACCTTAACCAAAAGGATTATGATAAGGCCATTTACTACGGTGATAAAGGAGCAGCGATGGCTTTAAAATACAGTCAGCAGCGCTCACTTACTTATAGTTATTCGTGGTTGGGCGAGGCTTATTACTTTAAGGGCGATAAAAAGCAGGGCCTTGATTACTTGAACAAAGCATTGCTAATAACACGTTCATTAAAAGAGCCATACCGCGAAATGGAAATATATGAACATCAATATGATTGTTATTATTTATCGGGAGATTATAAAACCGCGCTTGCTTTAATTAACCGGTCGCATACCATGCGCGATTCACTACAGGTAGCAATGAATGAAAAGCAAATAAGCGAGTTGCAGATCAAATATGAAAGCGCGAAAAAAGACAAAGAAATTGCCTTAATGGATCATACACAGAAAGTAAAAAACAGGGAGATCATTATTATACTGGCGGGTAGCCTGCTCTTCGTTATATTTTTCATTATCCTGGTATTACAGTACCGTATATTACATCAAAGCAACCGGGTAATAAAAAAGAGTAATGCCCAAAAAGATCAGGCTTTGGAGGACATTGCTTATATACAGGCACATGAGTTGCGAAAGCCTGTTGCTTCTATTATGGGTTTAATTAATGTGATTAAATCATCTGATTATGAAATAGATAAAGAATCAATTTTAAAACTGGAAGAAGCCGGGAAAGAATTAGATTCAAAAATAAGAGCTATTATAACCCATGTGGAAGGCGATAAGTAATTGCGCGTAAAGCCTTACACAAGGCCGGTATGAAATCTTCGCATCGTTATTATTGATTTTTGATCGCCCTGTACATGCTCACTAACCAATTATAGCTTTAACAAGCAAAAAAACTCCGATACCTATTAAAACAACATACACGTATTTAAAAAAGCTTTCGCCATGCAGGCGATTGTTGATGGCCCGTCCTATAAAAACTGCGGGTAACGTCACCGGTAGGCTTAACAGGTAATAATGAATAACTACAGGGACAAGCAAGCCGGTAAGCCAATAGCCAACCAGGCCAACCATGCTGGCCACCAGGAAATACCCCTGCAAAGTAGCCCTGAAATGTTGTGCCGACCAACGCTTTTTTGCTCCGTAAATAACCAATGGCGGTCCGTTTATTCCGTAAGCGCCGCCAAAAATTCCTGCAAGCAGGCCACAGCCAAAAAGCCATGCCCGGTTTTCGGTTTTTAATTCTTTAAGTTGTTTACCTGTTAATAAATAGGTAGCAAAGGCGACGATAACAGTTCCTAAAACTGCCCTTACAATTTGCTCATTAAAGTTGATCAAAAGCAACAGCCCTAATGGTATCCCTATGAGGGTGTACAGTATTAACCCGCCTGCACTACGGAAGTGTATCTTTCTCCAGTCCTGCACAACAACAATACCTGCTATAGATACAGATATCAAAACCGAAAGCGGAACAGCAACATTAAGCGGAATCCATAAGGCAAGTAAAGGCACCGCAACAAGCGATTCGCCAAAACCAAATGCCGATCTGAAAACGGTAGCAATAAAAATAATGAGTAAAATATGAGTAGTAATGGTGTTTATGAGCATCTTAACTTAGCCTAACGGCGAGCTTAAATATAGCCAAATAAGGCCATATTTACTAATAAAATAAGCTAGGCCAGGCGTAAATTATGTTTATTTCATCGGCTACTGAGTAACCCTGAAAAAATCAAAATCAGCATACCCTTTAGACAAAATAAGGCCGGGGTTTAAACAAACTACGCCCACTTTAGCGCCTATCCAGGTACCTTTTTCGGCTTTATAGGCATCGCCAATGTCGGTAAATTTTATGCCGTCGAAGCTGTAAGCATACCGGCACATGGCATTTGCATCAACATTTACCTTTAACCAAACGGTATTCGTATTTACCGGCACTTTAAACAATGGTTTTGGTATGGATATCCTTCTTTCGCGGTTATTTTGGTAAAGGACAATATGGTTGCCGTTAGCCAGCCTTTCCATACATAAAAACATGGACGAATTACCGACAATGGCTAACCCCGCCCTATCAGCATTGGCAGCGGGATGAAACTGCAATTTGGTAGTAGCGGTAAAACCAGGCGCGGCAAACTTTTGGAGTAATACATTGGTTGCATTCAAAAAACTCCCGCTATCGGTAGGATTAGTTATAGCGTTAAGCCGTATAAACCCTTTATGAGCGGCTAAGCTATACCAATTTGCATGGGGCGCCGCCTGCCACTGCCATTGCAAACCTAAAATGGGCGATGAAAACTCATCAGAAGTTTGTGGGCCGCATGCCGGGTACTTTTTGCCAACGTTTGGCATCTTATAAGTCAACACGGGTTGACCTATCCCGGTTCCGTCCTTATCCTCGCCAATTATGGGCCAGCCATCTTTCCAAACAGCGGGTTGCAGGTTTAATATGCGTCCGTAAGCATCCTTATCCTGGAAATGAATAAACCACCATTCTCCGGTTTGCGTTTCAACCAGTCCGCCCTGGTGCGGGCCGTTTACTGGGGTATTGCCCTGGTGCAGCACTATTTTATCTTCGTACGGCCCGTAAATATTCTTTGACCTAAAAACCGACTGCCAGCCGCCGCCTACCCCACCTGCCGGGGCAGCAAAGTAATAATAGCCATCGCGCTTATCCAAAAATTTAAAGCCCTCCAGTGTCGGCTGCTTTTTATCATCGCGGTAAATAATGGTTCCGTTATCCAGCAATCTTTTGCCATCAGCCGACATTTTATGCAAGATGGCCGGACCTGCCCCTACACGCCCATGCAGTAGGTAAGCCTTGCCGTTATCATCCCAAAACGGGCAGGGATCTTCCCAGTTTGCTATGCTTTGTACCAGTGTTAAGGTCCATTTACCCGCCGGGTTTGCGGCCGATGCCATAAACAAGCCATCCTCGGGCGTGCAGAAATAAACATGGTATAAACCCTTGTGGTAGCGGATAGACGGCGCCCATGAACCCTGCCCGGCCTGCATTTTTTGATACCGTTGTAAAGGGAGGTGATCATAAACATGGTTAATGATCGTCCAGTTCACCAGGTCGTGAGAGCGCAGCACCGGGATACCGGGCTGGCAGTTAAAACTGGAAGCAACCATATAATAATCATTGCCTACCCTTATCACATCGGGGTCGGAGTAGTCGGCATAAATGATGGGGTTCTTGTAAGTACCATCGCCATTATCGGGCATCCAAACCTGGGCCTTTGTGCTAATAGTTAAAAAGCATAGCCAGATAGCGGCAATAGTTTTATACATTTTTGTAGAGCGTTATCAATTGAACAGGCATGTAAACCCGATATGCCAAAATACGAAACAAAATTTATAGGATACAAGTGTTATTCAAGAGTCAAGAGCCAAAAAACAATAATGCAGAGAAAGAACCTATAAAACGGGAAATTTAGGCATATTATTGAGCGTAGAAAATAACAAACTCGTTATCCATTTATCTTGGTTCTTGATTCTTGACTCTCACTTTACTTGTTTTTCGCCAGCACATAAAACCAAATCTCCGCCCTGGTAACAAAGCCTAAGCTTTCATAAACTTTTATGGCCCGTTCATTATCATGCCGTACATGTAAAAACGGGATGTTTGATGCAGCTTTGATACGGTTTATATGATGTATTAGCAGTTGTCTGGCGTAGCCCCTGCCTAAATGATCGGGATGGGTGCAAACCGCGCTGATCTCGGCATAGTTAAAAATATGTAAACGCTGGCCTGTCATTGCCACCAGCTTTCCTTCATCAAAAATACCCCGGTAATGCCCAAAGTTGATAGTCCGCGCAGCAAAAGGCCCGGGATTAGTTAATTTGGTAAGGGCCAGCATTTCGGGCACATGCTTTTCGGTTAAGGGCAGCAGTTCAATAGTTGTATCAGTAAGCGTTGCTGAACCATCATACACCATTTGCAAACCTTTGATGCTGTGTAAAACTTTCCACTGGCCGGGCAAGTCCATTTCTCTGGGCGAAATAAATAACACTGGACTATCGTGTTGGACCTGCTCATACAGCAACTGAAAATTTTCGGCAGAGCTTTCTTTAAGCCCTACAAACGGGGAAACTTCCTTTGAAAAGTATTTTACGGTTTCGTTACCATTTGCAAGGTTACTGTTGCCCGAGATCAGGGCGTTCCAGGCAGGGTTATCCAATACATGATCCATGTGGCAAACCTATAAAAAAACCGATAATATACCGGCTTTAAACTTGTTACCTACCTGTCATTTTATAAGAAATAAGGCGTTACGACAAACTCCAGGGACACCAGCCTATTTAGTTATTTTGTAGGTTTGTTACTATGAAACCGATCCTCTTAATTTTCTTAATGCTCCTTTTAAGTTCCTGCTGGCCGGTGTACAAAGCATGGAATACGAATAGCAAAACCGTTGTTAATGAAGATATAACCCTAAAAAGCTGCATTATTAAACTGTTTCTTTATAAGGGCTTAATTGGCGATAAAGCCGATTATCATATCAACGTGGATATTACCCCACGCAATGATAATATGCAAATCAGGGTATCGGATATTAGGATGACCCTTTCAACCTACCCGGAAGGCAAAACTTATAGACCAGGTGATATTAAATTTTTAAGGGATCAAAATTTTGGTGAAACCTATAATGGCTGGAACCCGGGTATTTTGCCACCTGTAAGCAGTTCTCAAATTATAAGCCTGACCAAAGGAAATCATTATTCGCTGGTGTATTCATTTTGGGGGCATCGTCACAATATGATAAAGCTGGATGCAACTGTTAATATAAACGGCGAAACAACTACGAAAGCCCTCGTCTTTAAAAAATTTACCGAGGTAGAACTGCTCCATTAACCAAACACAGGTTATAATCTCATTTAGCAAAGGCTTAGTTTAAATATACTAAATGAAGCAAACAGCTTAAAGGGTTTTTAATCCTATGAAAAACTTACGAAGTTTTAAAAAATTCGTAAGTTTAATATTCATAAATGAAAACACTTAAAGACCTGTTATTGCTTGGCGACCCGCGCCTATATGAGGTTTGCGAACCTGTACACAAATCTGAATTGCCATTAGTAAGCGCTTGGGTCGCCGATATGGATAATGTAATGCGGGAAGTAAAGGCTAAATACAATTTCGGGCGGGCTATTGCCGCCCCGCAATTAGGCATTATGAAACGGCTTATTTATATGAATATTGATAAACCTATTGTTTTTATAAACCCCCAACTGGCTAACTTAAGCGATGACATGTTTGAACTTTGGGACGATTGTATGAGTTTTCCAAATTTGTTGGTCAAAGTAAAAAGGCACCAATCACTCACTATAAAGTATTTAGATGAACACTGGCAGCCACAGGAATGGAAGGTAGAAAGTAACTTATCAGAATTATTGCAGCATGAATATGACCATTTAAATGGCGTACTTTGCACTATGCGGGCCGTGGATGATAAGGCTTTTAAGTGGCGGGCATAATAACATGATAATCAAATAATTATTTATCTATTACATCAATATGGAATCGAATCAAAATACTAAGATCCGCGCCATTATTACCGGCAGCACCGGCATGGTTGGCGAAGGTGTAATGCACGAGTGCCTGCAGCATCCCGGTGTTGAAGCGGTATTGGTAATAAACCGCAAGCCCTGTGGCATTATACACCCAAAGCTAAAAGAGATCATACACCAGGATTTTTTTGATTTTTCAACTATAGAAAGCCAGCTTTCTGGTTATAATGCCTGTTATTTTTGCCTGGGTGTTACTTCCATGGGTAAGAAAGAGCCCGAATATTATAAATTCACACATACTTTGACGCTGCACATTGCCGAAACGTTAGTTAAGCACAACGCGGATATGACGTTTTGCTATGTATCAGGCGGCGGGACCGATAGTACAGAAAAAGGCAGTTCAATGTGGGCGCGTGTAAAAGGTAAAACCGAAAACGACCTGATGAAACTGCCTTTTAAACAAGTTTTTGCTTTTCGCCCCGGTTATATCCACCCTACCAAAGGGTTACAATACACCCAGCCGCCTTATAAATATATAAGCTGGCTTTACCCTTTTTTCAAAGCCGTTTTACCCAAATACGTTTGTACTTTAAAAGAATTGGGCCTGGCCATGATAAACGTTACTCAACATGGTTACACCAAACAAATAATCGACCCGAAGGATATTGTATTGCTGGGCGGGGATTGAATCTTGATACATCCATGTTAAATGACAGGAATCCCGTCATCCTTTCATCCTACGAATCATGGTTCAGACAATTTCAAAAATCAACAACCGACCAGTACGCTTTTTTACGCTGTCTATCCACGTCGAACAGTAATGGGTATGCTTTTCTCACTACCCTCGTAGCTGTTTGTCCGGCGGCCGCGCCGCCGGCTAATCCGCCGCCTCTTGAATCAAGCCAGCTGTACCGGTCTGATACATTCCAAAAGGTAACACCTGTAATTGATTTTTTGTATTCCCTGAAAATATCAAACGCCATCTTGTATTGAGCAACCTGTTTAGCCTCTAACTCGGGCGTGTAGCCGGGGTCAGGTACAGGCGGGGTTGCCGCAACTGCCGGAGGGGTTTGTCCGGGGATAGTTACCGGCCTTGGTTGGGGTAAACGTACCGTAATATCCAATTCGGTGAACTGTACTTTTAAGCCTAATGAGGTAACCTCATCCAAAGCTTTACGCAGCAGCTCGGGGGTTGGGTCGTTTAATTTCCAGTGAGCCTGCATACCAACGCCATCAATGGGTACATGGTTATCAACCAGCTTTTTTAACAGCTTGTATATCTTCTCCCTCTTAACCGGATGTTCGCTGTTGTAATCATTGTAATATAATTTAGCCTTAGGATCGGCCTCGTGCGCGTACCTGAAAGCAGCCGCTATAAAATCATCTCCGCAGATGTTATACCAGTTACTTTTACGATAAACCTGTGTTGTATCATTGCTATCATCAACGGCTTCATTAACTACGTCCCACGCGTAAATTTTTCCTTTATAGCGGTTCACCACTGTAAAAATGTGGTCTTTTAAACGCTGTAAAAGCAGTTCTTTATTAACAGGTTTACCATCAGGGCCGGTAAACATCCACGCTGCTTCCTGATTATGCCAGCATAAGTTGTGGCCCCTTATTTTTATATGGTGCGCCACCGCGAAGTCAACTATGGCATCCGCATTTTTCCAGTTATATTCATTTTCCCGGGGATGGATAGACCCCATCTTCATATCATTTTCGGGCGTAACGCTATTAAACTCTTTAACAATTAAAGCGGAGTCGGCGCCATGCAAAGCGGCAACATTTACCGCAACACCTATGGGGAAATATTTTTTATAGTAATCTTTTAATCCTTTGGCTTGATCTTCCGCTTTGGTCGCATTACCGGTAGCAACGGATACTGTATGTTTAGGCTTACAGCTGATAATGGATAAAAGAATGATGCATAGACCAAACATGAGGGAAAACTTTTGAGAGCGCCTTAAAACAGTTGCAGAATTCATGATCGTATTGCTTTAGATTTATAAAAATTAAAAGTAACAGTAATTGAATATTATTTATGCAATCGATTGCAACAATTTACTTACAAAGTATTTCCTGCATAATTTTTAATAATTTTAGACCACGAAGTTAAATCCAATTACCATGATAAAATTGCTCGTTACCTCATTGCTTGTTACAATGTCATTTTACGCGATGGCACAAACCGACTCGTTGGGCGCGGCTGTTTACAGCGCAGGCAAAAGCAAACCACAAAAAATGGGGGTTGTCGAAAAAAAGCAGATATTATCCGGCCATACGCTCGATCTTAAACAGTTTGAGGTTTATACTTTAACCTTAGCTGCCGGTAAAAAATACACCCCTCATACCAGCGACAATAAATTTGAACGGCTTATTGTGGTAAAGAGCGGCAATATTAAATTAATATTGAAAGACAGCAGTAAAACTGTAGGCCCCGGTAGCCTGGCATTGGTATTGGCGGATGATGAGATCAAATTTGAGAACACATCGGCGGAACCTGTTAACTGGTATGTTCTGAAATACTTATCTAAAAATGAAGACATTAAACGCGGCCATGATGCCGGGCCGTCTTTTATAAAAGACTGGAATTCATTAAAAGCAACCATATCCCCTAAAGGCGAAACGCGAATGGTTTTTGACCGCCCAACATCCATGTTTGAACGGTTTGATGTTCATGCCACCGTATTAAATAATGGCTATAACAGCCATGATCCGCATACACACCGGGCCGAAGAGTTGATTTTAATGATCAACGGCGATTCGCAGTTCCAGATCGGGCAGCAGAAATTTCACGCTTACAATGGCGATGCTGTATTAATGGCTTCTAAAATATTGCATGCCGCACAAAACACAGGTACTGCACCATGCGGTTACTATGCTATTCAATGGCATAATTTAAAGGGGGATTAAATATTTAAACCCTCTTTTTGCGTAGCAAAGAGAGGGTCGCCTAGCGCAGCGTCGGCGGGGTGAGTAATCGCCGACATGCTATTACCGTTAGGCTTTATAGCTCAGAGTGGCCCAATGATCAATCTTTCTTCCGCACAGTTCTTTGCTCTATGCGTTTTTCGTAATCCACTCCTTTAAAAATACGGTGAACATAAATACCCGGCGTATGTATATGATCGGGGTCAATTTCGCCTGGCTCAACCAATTCTTCTACTTCGGCTATCGTTATCTTACCGGCCATGGCCATAACCGGGTTAAAATTTCGCGCGGTCGACCGGAACACCAAATTACCCATGGTATCCCCTTTCCAGGCTTTTACAATGGCAAAATCGGCATCAAAGGCCATCTCCATTAAATAATCCTTGCCATTAAAATTTCGCATTTCTTTGCCTTCAGCTACTTCTGTGCCTATACCGGCTGGTGTAAAAATAGCGGGCATCCCATATCCTGCCGCCATACAGCGAGTTGCCAAAGTTCCTTGTGGTATCAGTTCAACTTCCAGTTCGCCGCTAAGCAGTTGCCGTTCAAATTCAGCATTCTCGCCAACGTAGGAAGATATCATCTTTTTAACCTGGTGCTTATTCAACATTAAGCCAATGCCAAAATCGTCAACACCTGCGTTGTTAGATATACAGGTCAAATCCTTAACCCCTTTTTTTACCAGGGCGGCAATACAATTTTCGGGCAGGCCGCACATTCCAAACCCACCCAGCATTAAGGTCATACCATCCGTAATATCACTTACGGCTTCATCAGCATTCGCAACAACTTTATTCATGTTTTATAATTGGTAGGGCGAAATTACTTAAATGTTTGTTCATCATCTTCAATTAGGTAAAACAATTATAAAATTGAAGTATTATAGCTTATAGTTAAAGCAAAAAAGATGATGTTACACGAGGATGATTTTGCAGATGAAATGCCCAAACCCGAAAAGGTAGAACGGGGAAACGGCGAGAACGACCGGCCACATAAAGGCAATACCTACTATGAGGGTACAGGGGATGACAATAACCAGGCTAATACGCCCGACTCCGAGGAATCACCAGATCACCAAGAAGTTGGGAATATTGATGACCCGGATGATGATGACGAGCGGGAACATATTGAAACGTAGAAGGCAAGGCATTCGTTTAAATTTAAAACAAATTGGCCTTAGCATTTTCCACTTCAAATACGGTATCAATTAATAATTCTTTTTGTTTGGAAGCGGCTACGGCCAGTTCATCGCAACGCTCATTTTCGGGATGACCGTTATGACCGCGTACCCAGGTAAATTTGATGTCGTGTAATTTGCTTATATCAAGGTAACGTAACCAAAGGTCTTTATTCTTTTTGTCTTTAAACCCTTTTTGAAGCCAGCCATACACCCATTTTTTTTCGATCGAGTCAATCACATATTTAGAATCTGAATAGATCATGACCTGCTGATTAAGGCTTTTCAAAGCCTCTAAACCTTTTATCACTGCCAACAACTCCATGCGGTTATTGGTTGTTTTACGGTATCCTTCAGAAAGCTCTTTATAATGTTTGCCCGAACGTAAAATAGCCCCGTAACCACCCGGCCCCGGGTTACCGCTTGATGCGCCGTCTGTATATAGTTCGATCATTTGTTTTTCAGTCCATAGTCTATGGTCAATAGTCCATAGATGTGGTCAAAAATATAAAACATTACTATATGAATGTGTTTTAATAAGGCCAATTATTTGCTAACACCTTTTTCCATAAATCACAGTACTATGGACTATCGACAATGGACTATCGACTCAATCCAATCTCTTCCTTTTCAGCCTCAGCGAATTACCAATAACCACCACATCAGAAAAAGCCATGGTAAAAGCGCCCAGCATAGGGTTTAAAAAGCCAAATGCGGCTACCGGTATGGCAATGATGTTGTAAGCAAAGGCCCAAAACAGATTTTGTTTAATGGTAAGCAGCGTATGTTTGCTTATTTGCAGGAAAGTAACTACTGAATGAAGATCGGTATTCAGCAAAATAACCTTTGCCGATTGTATGGCAACCTGGCTGGCATCGTTCATAGATACACCGATATCAGCTTTGGTTAGCGCGGGCGCATCATTAATGCCATCGCCGATCATAATGGTTTTGCCTTTTTTATTGTAGATATCAATAACGGCTAATTTTTCGTCGGGTAACTTTTCTGCATGTATTTCGTCAATACCTATGGCTTTAGCAACCTTAACACAACGGTTTTTTTTATCGCCGCTTAATAAAACAGGTATTATGCCCATTTTTTTGAGTTGGCTTATCAATGTCGCGGCCTCTGGCTTTATAGTATCATCAATGGCTATTTGTGCCAGCAGTTGCTGGTTTTTGTAAAGGGAGATATTATAATCGCTATCCTTGTTTGACTTTGCCGTCCCCAGGAAATAATGGTTCCCGTTCACATCTTCAGCACGCATACCTAAACCTTTTTCTTCCTGTACGGTCCGTAATATCAGTTTGGTTTGCTGTAATGCTTTTAATTCATCAACCAATGATTTGGCTATCGGGTGACTGGATCGTTCTTCTATAGCTGTTATTATGCCCCGTACGGTATCTATATCCCCGCCCGCTTCAACCTGTATGTCTTTAATGCCGAATTTACCGGTGGTTAGGGTGCCCGTTTTATCAAAAACCACATATTGCGTATTGGCTACGGCTTCAATGGTATCGCCGCCTTTAATCAGTATGCCGTTTTTAGCAGCACGGCCCAAGCCAACCATTACCGCGGTAGGTGTAGCCAAACCCATAGCGCACGGGCATGAGATCACCAACACCGCAATAGCGTGCATCAGGGCTACCTGTACACCCGAATGGCCAATAAAATAAGTGAGCACAAAAGTTAGCGCGGCAATTAAAATAACCGCCGGAACAAATATACCGGCTACCTTATCGCCCAGTTTTTGTACCGGGGGTTTGGCGGCCTGCGCCTTTTTCATTAGTTCAATAATTTGGGATAGTATGGTATTTGAACCCACTTTGGTCGCCATCATACGGATATTACCGTGCAGCAGCAGCGTACCACCAATTAATTGACTATACTTTTCTTTTTCAACAGGCAGACTTTCGCCGGTAAGCATAGCTTCGTCAATAGAAGCATTACCAGATAATACTTCGCCATCAACCGGTATTTTATCGCCCTCGTTTACCAACAATATATCGCCAGGGCGGACTTCTTTTGCGCTGATCACTTCAACAGTATCATTAACCACGCGGTTAGCGTTTACCTGCTGAAATTTTATAAGATCTTTAACAGCTGATGTTGTTTGGGTAACAGAGCGTTTCTCAAATACATTACCTAATAAAACCAATGTGATAATAGTGGCGCAGGTTTCATAAAACTGGTATTGCTCGCCCAGGTTTTCGATAGTGCCCACCAAACTATATATAAAAGCAGATGTCGAACCAATAAATATCAGCACATCCATATTGGGGATACCACCTTTAACCGAACTCCATGCGCTTTTACCAAAATGCAGGCATCCTACTATAAAAACAGGCAGGCATAGTATTAATTGAACAATGGGAATATGTAAAAAATGCCAGGGCAACAGCATGTGCAATAACAACGGGGCGGTGAAAGCAGCGCAGAATATAAACTTGTTCTCTACCTTTTCATAAAACTTAGGCACATGCAAAGCAGGGTCATCCACCACTTTAAAGCCCAAACCTTCAATATCTTTTATAACGCCGGGTAATAGGGCATCATTAGTGGTCGAAAATTTCACCTCTTCACTGGCAAAATCTACCAGTATATCATTAAGCCCCTTTTTCTCTAAAAGCTTATGTATAGATAGGGCGCAATTATTACAATGCATCCCGGTTACATTCAACTCAATCAATTGCTCTGCCATGGTACAAAGTTACCTACAGGTGCCACTTAAACAGGTAAGACAAGTGTAATATTAGTAGTTGTTTTGGGTTGTAAACGTTGTAAGGGTTGTAGTAGTTGTAAATGTTACTTTTATATTGCAATTCTACAATGCTTATAATCTTTGCAACGTTTTTAACCACTACAACGTTTACAACTTTTTTAACCTCTATAACCCTTACAACCAACCAAACAACAACTAATCAAAAAAAAGGCTTTGCAATTAGGCCGGAGATTTTTACATTTGCACTCTCCAAAACGGTAGATGTAGCTCAGTTGGTTAGAGCATCGGTTTGTGGTACCGAGGGTCGTGGGTTCGAGCCCCATCATTTACCCGCAACGCCTCTCAGGAAACTGAGGGGCGTTTTTCGTTAACGAATAAATGATCATTTTGAGTGCACACTAATATAAAATTGTTTACTGCTTTGCAGTGTAATAATTTTGGATTCCTCTTTCTTTAAATTATTTTCATTCATAACTTCTTCAAAATAAGTGATATCTATCAGCTTCATTTTTTCACTAAGTTGCTCAATGCTTTTAAATTTTGTTGGAGAAACTGTAGAAATATTCTCATTTGGCATCTGTAAAACAGTTATTAATTTACCTTCGTTTTTAAGCCAATTTCTAATATTGAGTATCGTTTTGCATAAATCGACATATTCAAAAATTAGTGCGGCGTAAATGAAGTCGGAAGACAAATTGTTTGATTTTAAATGCTGTATATCACCGCAAATAATACTAAGGTGCGCTAAATCTGGGAACCTCTTTTTCAATTCGAGCAAATAATCGTTATTAATATCTATTGCAGTTATACTATCTGTTTTATGCTTAATATTTTCAAATCCATTTCCTGCTGTGGCGCCAAGAACAATTATATCCTTAGGGTGATATAAATCGAAATAATGTTTGAATGCAGAATTAAATAGCTGGAGCTGGCCTACCTCTGACATGTGTTTTTCATATTCTTCTATAGGAATATTTGTCCAGGGGTTTTTCATGATATTAATATAATAAAAAAGCGAAAAGCAGGTTATGGGTTAATTAATGGCTCTCGACCTTAGAAATTAACCACCTGAAAAGTGGTGAAAATTACACATTTTACTATTTATAAAACACCTTTCTGTAGAATCTAAATAACACTCTCATTTTCAAATCATTAATCAATAGGTTCTTTTTCGATTCAGCTTATGGCTAAAACCCCCTCCGAAGTGTTCAAATGAAATACTTTAAACTTTACGGGCTATATTTTGTTAGTCATATATTGATTGTAGATGTATTATAATCAATTGATAAACACATATATACCATGAAAATTATTAGATACATACTGCCCGCGCTTATGATAGCGGCAGTAACACAAGGCTGCGTAAGTACTAAGCAATACGCGGCATTACAGGCAAGTTATAACAGATCGATTGATACAAACCGTAACCTGAAACAAAGCTGGCAGGTTACCCAGCAGGAGCTTGCCGGGTCAAGAAGCAGGGTGCAAAGTCTCGAGGAGCAAATAGCGTCCGAAAAATCAAACCGGGCCGCTTTACAGGATGCGCTGAACAAATGTTTAGCCGGCAGTAACCAGGGAAATGTGAATATTTCTAAACTGGCCGACCAGATAAACGCTTCTGATAAATACATCCAGCACCTTGTTGAACTTAAAAACAAAAGCGACTCGCTTAACCAGGTATTAACAACTAACCTTACCCGCTCATTAAGCGCGGATGAAATGAAGGATGTTGATGTGAAGGTGCTTAAAGGTGTGGTTTACATTTCATTAGCCGACAATATGCTTTATAAATCAGGAAGTTATATGATATCAGATAACGCCGGAACTATTTTGAGCAAAGTTGCTAAGATCATTAATGATTATTCTAACTATGATGTACTGGTTGAAGGTAATACTGATAACGTACCTATATCACAGGTTAACATCCGTAACAATTGGGATTTGAGCGGATTAAGGGCCTCATCAGTTGTTCAGTCCTTACAAAACAACTATCATGTTGACCCCAAACGCTTAACAGCAGGCGGGCGTGGTGAATTTAACCCTATAGCCGACAATGGCACAGATAGCGGTAAAGCCCAAAACAGGCGCACACAAATTATTATTACGCCAAAATTAGATCAGTTTATGGCGCTGATTGGCAAAGAGCCGCAGAAATAAGATCAAAGCATTCATTTATAAAACGCCCCTTAATGAAAATTGAGGGGCGTTTTTTGTTAAATGATGTTGTTAAAAAGTTTCTGTGGAACCCGTATCATTTAATCTAATCGTTTGTTTCTTTTCATAGCATTTCATAGCAGATAGGGGGATATTAAACTGATGGCTTACAAAATTCATGTCTTTATCATTAAGATAAGGTATATTTTTGATTGCCGCTTTTACTCCTTTAATGCCATATAGGTTTAACATGGCATACCAATCATTGGGCCAACCCCTTTCAATAACCCGCTGTACAATAATATCCCTCATGACCGTATAATCAATGCGCGAAACATCGTATTCCCATAAAAGGGATGGATTGATCTTTGCATCAGGAAAATCTTTAAATCTATTAAAAAACATATACCGAATAGAGATTAGACACCACATAAAAATACAAAATATATACCTAAATGGCAATTTAACACGGGGATTGGGTTAAGAAGTTATACTGGGTTCGGGCCCCATCATTTACCCGCAACACCTTTTAAGAAACCGAAGCGTTTTTATTATCAGCGAAATCATTTAATCACCAAAAATCAACGGTTCAAACGATATTTACCTACTTTCGCACTTTATCTAAATGATTTAATGAAAAAGCTCCTCCCCTTTCTGCTCATACTATTAATAGGTTGCAGCGATCAACCTACATCGCCTTATGTTATTTTGAAATCATCTAAAACCATCGGGGGGCATCAATTTGACGTGCAGGTTTATGGCAGGTTAACAAAGCCGCAGCTGGTAGCTATCGCGTCAAAAATCAAAAAGGATAGCTCACAATACGATAATTTACAGATAGATTATTTATTACCCGGCAACAGCTATAAAAACCTGGGCGGTATTGTGGTTTTTGCAACAGCCGCTTACCATGACGCCCGTAAGGTAACTGCCGCTGATACGGTTATGGATTTGCACGATAACCGCCTAAGTTTTGAATTTATAGGTTTTACAGCTCAGCAGGCCCGGCATTTACTATCATTTGACCCAACTGACATAAACGGTAAAACCATTTTGGGTAGATTTATTGATGATAATACCAAAACAGTAAGCATTATTTATAAGGATGGCAGCAACCAAAGCCAGGTATATATTTTAGAACTTGATACTGCCGGAAAAATAGTATCAGCCACACAACCCTTAATGGTTATGCATAATGGCATCCAAAAACTGGTGATAAGCCAAAAAGGCGACTATTGCACTTTAGAAAATGATATGCTGACCATGTACAGCAGCGATGACCCGGATAAGCCTTACAGGAGCATAAAAGCGGGGATGTAGTTCCCTGAAAGATTTACGAAGTTTTAAAAACTTCGTAAATCTAATACTACTTTACAACTAACTGTGCCGTATTTCTGCTTACCTGCTCTAACAATACAGTTTTGCCTTCGGTTAGCTCCTTTAACGAATTTAACTGGTAATGCCGCAGGGTTATTAAAGTAAGGCCATCGTTATATTTCACCTTATAGTTGGTATAAAAGCTTTTTAATAGTTGCTCAAACTTATCATCTACCCGGTCAAAACAAACGGTAAAGCTTAAGGCCGAAGTTTGCATCACATTTACCTTAACATGATTTTTGGCAAACAGGCTAAAAATATCACTCAAATGATTTTCGGATATAAATGAATAATCCTTTGCCGAAAGGGATAACAATACCTGGTTCTGTTTTAAGATAATGACAGGCTTTTTAAACACATTAACGCCGTCTTCTTTGATAATAGTCCCGGCAGCATCGGGGTCATTAAAAGGTTTAACTAATAAAGGTATCTTGCTGTTTTGTAATGGCTTAATAGTTTTTGGGTGGATAACTGTAGCACCATAGTAGGTCATTTCGATAGCTTCGGTATAGGTTAGCTCATCAAACTTAACCGTATCATCAAAATACTTAGGATCGGCGTTTAAAACGCCGGGCACATCTTTCCAGGTAGTTACCGACTCGGCGCCCAGGCAGGAAGCAAATATAGATGCTGTATAATCTGATCCTTCCCGCCCTAATGTGGTGGTAAAATTTTCAGATGTGCCGCCCAAAAAACCCTGGGTAACAAAAATACCCTTTTCTAAAAGCGGCGGGATGCCCTGCTTAATAATCTCTTTAGTTTTATCCCATTGCACCAAACCTTCGCGATAGGTATTATCAGTATGGATATAACCGCGTACATCAAGCCACTGGCTTTTAATACCCACTTTATTTAAGTAGGCTGATACAATACGAGTGGACACCAGCTCCCCTACAGATACGATCTGATCATAAATAAAATTATAGTCATCATGCGGTTCATCTTCTATCATCCAGTCGATCTCCACAAAGGTATTGGCTACCTCGTTAAAAACCGGGTTTGATGGTTCAAACAATTCAGCTATGATGTTATAATGATATTGCTTAATATTTTCATAAATAGCATGAAGGTCGTCTGCCTGTTCTACATAAGCCTTAGTTAGTTTTTCTAAAGCGTTGGTAGTTTTACCCATTGCCGAAACAACGATCAATAATTGGTTATCCGTATATTTTTTGACCACATTGGCCAGGTTGATCATACCATTGGCATCTTTTACCGATGCACCTCCGAATTTAAAAACAAGCATTATTTTAGATATTGGGTTATAGCGGTGTTGACCGCAATAGTGATTTAATTTGCGCGGGCGATAATGACTAATAATTTAACAGCTGCTCTTTCGACAGCGATGCATTTAACCATCCCGCTTCAACAGCCGCTTCATACTTTTTATAAAAATTAAGCGCCGGGTTGTTCCAGTCTAATACCTGCCAGGTCATGCCATTAAAGCCCCGCTCCTTAGCTTCAACAATTACCCGGTCAAAAAGTGCTTTACCGATGCCTTTTCCGCGATATTCTTCTGTCACCACCAGATCCTCTAAATATAACCTGCACCCCTTCCAGGTCGAATATCGCACATAATACAAAGCCAAACCTATTATTATCCCTTTATCTTCGGCTACAAAGGCTTTCCAAACAGGCTTTTCGCCAAACCCTGCATCTTCAAATTCGGTTAAAGTTACGGTCACTTCGTGCGGCGCTTTTTCATAAAGGGCCAGTTCGTTTATCAGTTCCAGTAAACGGGGGCAATCTTGTTTTGTAGCAATTCTTATGTTAGTCATTTGTAAAATTTAAATTCGAAATTGAAAATCCGAAACGGCGAAGCCTTCTCGAGCTCCTTAAAAAAACAAAACACTTGCGAAAAATCCGAAATCACTTAATTGTTTTTCCAGTGTTTAATTACCCGTCCGCCAAATATGGTGCTACCTACCCGTATCATATTGCTGCCTTGTTCAATAGCCAGTTTATAATCGGCCGACATCCCCATTGATAAAGTATCAAACGTAGTTTCCTTCCTGAAAAAGCTTTGTTTTACGCCGTCAAAAAAGGTTTTCAGTTCATAATACTCATCTTTTATTTGTTTCTCCACATCGGTATTAGTTGCAATACCCATTAAACCTTTAATACGGATATTTTTTAGAGCGGTATATTCTTCAGATCGTAATAGTTCTATCGCTTCATCAAATCCTAAACCATACTTGGTTTCTTCATCGGCTATATATATCTGTAACAGGCAATCAATAACACGGTTGCTTTTTTCGGCATGTTTATTTATTTCCTGCAAAAGCTTCAGGCTATCAACAGATTGTATCATGCTGATAAACGGTGCAATGTATTTTACCTTATTACTTTGCAAGTGGCCAATTAAATGCCATTGTATATCCGCGGGTAAATGTTCCTGTTTTTCAACCAGTTCCTGCACCATATTTTCGCCGAATATGCGCTGCCCTGCATTGTATGCCTCCTGTATATCTGCAACGGTTTTGGTTTTTGAAACCGCTATTAAAGTCACCTTTATGGGGTCTGTTTCGTTTTTTAAGCTTTTGATGTTATCTGCAATGCTCATTTATGCGTAAATTTGCTTTATTAAACCGCTAAATTACAGAATGCGCAAACATATCATCTTGTTTTTTTCAGCTTTGCTGCTTTTTACTGCCTGTAAATTTGATAAAACCCCTGCCGGGGTAATTAAACAGGATAAAATGACCAACCTATTAATAGCCGTGCACTTGGTTGATGGCAGTATATACAATATTGACCCCAATCCGGATAGCTTATATAAATTTGGCACCGCCAGGTATGCGGCTATGTTTAAGCGGTTCCATACCGATTCGGCCCAATTTAACCGCAGCCTTAAATACTACAGCAAACACCCCGATCAATTACAAACGATGTACACCGAGATCATAAAAACACTGACCAAAAAGCAGGATTCGTTGAACAAAGTGCTACTCAAACAAAATTTAAAAAATGCTTTACCCGCAAAATAGTGTTGATAAACTGGGTTTTACCGAGGTAAAGGAATTAATAAAAGCGCATTGCCTGAGTGAAATGGGTCAGCTTATGGTTGACCGCATACAGGTAATGAGCAATTTTGAGCAGATACATAAGTTTTTAAACCAAGCTAATGAGTTTAAAAATATATTAGAAAATGATGCGGCCTTACCTATTCATCATTTTTTTGATATAAAGTCGCTGGCCAATAAAGCCCGTATTGAAGGCACATTTTTAACCGAAGAAGAATTTTTCCAGGTACAGGCATCGTTATCAACCGTTTTTGCGGTTATTGCTTATTTTAACGAACGCGAAGGGCAATATCCTAACCTCGAAGCGCTGTTTGAGCATTTGCCTATTGAAAAGGCCATCATCAGGAAAATAGAGTTGGTTATTGACCCTAAAGGCAAAATTAAACCCAATGCCTCGCGCGAGCTGGCGGATATTACTTCAGGCATTGCAAAAGCCGAGCAGGAGGCGCGCAAAAAAATTGACCAGGTATTTAAAAGCGCTTCGGGTAACGGGTGGACAGCGGACGGCTCATTAACTGTACGTGACGGGCGTTTATGTAT
>Ga0206890_1060_pt1 | contig 32870 bp, 27 predicted proteins | sample Alteio_BWOrgHeat_58_FD_152960 | JGI IMG/M metagenome (GOLD analysis project Ga0206890, IMG submission 152960) | Enriched cells from forest soil in Barre Woods Harvard Forest LTER site, Petersham, Massachusetts, United States - Alteio_BWOrgHeat_Nextera6 ... | reverse complement strand
CCGGCGCGTCACTTCACCTATCCCCGGCAGGTTGTCGGAGAAGAAGATGCCCTTGCTCGCGGAGCGTTGCAACTCCTCGTCCGGCCCGCCGGTGGCGGATTTGTCGCGCAGCTCAAAGCTGAGGACGGGACCGAAGTAGCTCATTTGTTTTGCAGCGATTGCGTGGCCGGGGTGATTGGGGAGGCCGGGATAGAGGACGGTCTTCACTTCTTTTCGCGTAGTGAGAAATTCGGCGATGCGCTGGGCGTTTTGGGTGGTGCGTTCGAGGCGCAGGGGCAGAGTTGCGATGGAGCGATGGGCGAGCCAGGCCTCCATCGGGCCGAGGGCGGCTCCGGTGAGGGTTCGCCAGCGGTCGATGCGGGTGTGAAGTTCGGGGTCGCGCGTGGCTACGTGGCCGAGGAGGAGGTCGCTGTGACCGGTCATGGCTTTGGTGTCGGAGGCTACGGAGAAATCGGCTCCGAGAGCGAGGGGACGCTGGCTTAATGGCGTGGGCGTGGTGTTGTCGACGGCGACTAGAGCTCCGGCGCTGTGGGCGGCTTCGGCGAGCAGGGCGATATCGCAGATGTCCATGCCGGGGTTGCTGGGGGACTCGAGCCAGAGTAGACGCGCGCCTTCGAGCTGCGAGAGCTGTGCGTTGCCGGCGGTGGGAGCGGTGCGGAGGGTGACCCCCATCTGGGTGAAGTACTCCTGCATGAGTAGTCGCGCTGTGTAGTAGGAGTTAGACGGCATGACGACGATGTCGCCGGGGCGCAGGACTGCTCCGAAGACTGCGGTGCATGCGGCCATGCCGGAGGCGAAGACCAGCGCAGTGGCCTGGTAGCCGTCTGCGGATTCCATCTGGGCGATGGTGTCTTCAAGTGCGGTCCATGTGGGGTTGTGAGAGCGGGCGTAGGTGTATTGCGTGGAGGATGGATCGCCAGGCGTGTGATAGGGAGCGGCGAAGACGGGGCCGGATTGGAGGGGCTCGCCGGGGATGGGTTTGGTGAGCGTGGAGCGGATGATCTTTGTTGAGTCGCGCATGAGTTTTTGATGGGTGCGTATTGGTTGGAAACGATGATGGTAGCAGCGTCAGCTAGATTTTCTGTTTCGTGTGGTGGATGGTTTGGCGAAGTGCTCCCATCCGCCGGGGTTCAGTTCTGTGCGGGCGCCATCGGGGGCGAGGAGGGTCATCATGGGATGTTTGGGGCTACGTTTTTTGAGGGTTCCGATGCGCGTGATGGCGACTCCGGCTAGTGATGTGGGCATCGGGCGAGAGGCTGGGGCGGTGAACAGGAGTTCGTAGTCTTCGCCACCGTGCAGTGCGGATTGGAGAGCAGCGATTGCGCCTGATTTGCGTGCGAGGGGATGGATCGGAATCGCGGCCTGCTCGATTTCGGCGTTTAGTCTGGAGGCTCGGCAGAGATGAGCGAGATCGGAGGAGAGCCCGTCGCTCAGGTCGATACAGGATGTGGCTAACTCGCGGCGCAGAAGGGCTTCGCCTACGTCGAGCCGAGGTTCGGGAAAGAGGTGTGGATGATCTTCGGTGGTCTTGGCGTTCCCGAGGCGCCTTCTTCGCATCATAGTAAAGAGCTCGGATGAGGCTCCTCCGAGGTGGCCGGTTACGTAGAGTGCATCCCCGGCAAATGCACCAGAACGGCGCAGGGCTTTTCCCTTGGGAGTCGCGCCGATGAGGACGATGTCGGCGAGGATGTGAGCGTTATTACCGCCGGGGGATTCCGAGGTGTCTCCGCCTGCGAGGGGTACGCGATGCAGATCAGCTAGTGTGCGGAGTCCTTCAAAAAAGCGGGCGATCCATGCGCGGCCCGCGGCGTTTTCGAGCATGGATCCGGGAAGGGCGAGGGAAAGGAAGGCGGCGATGGGAGTTGCGCCCATGGCGGCAAGGTCGCTGAGGCCGCGAGCGAGGCAGCGGTGGCCAACGGATTCGGGCGGGTGGAGGTCGCGGCGGAAGTGGCGGCCTTCGAGGGTAAAGTCTGTGGTGACAAGGATTTCGGAGCCAGCGGGAGGGCGGAGGATGGCGCAGTCGTCGCCTATGCCGAGAGTGATATTTTTCTGGCGACTGTGGAAAAGGCGGCTAATTTGTTCGATGAGTGCGAGTTCGCCGCCGATTTTGGGAGTTTTTTTCATGCCAAAGTGAAGGATACATTGTGATGAAAACGTGGAACTTTCGTGGGAGTTACGTGGCTAAATCATGGTGTATGGTTGGTTGCGTCAGAGTATCCAGTTTGGTACCCTATATTGGATGCTCAAGAGAGAATCGCTACTCTGAAATGGCAATTGGGAAATCCCATTTGTCTGCTATGATTTCAGCGTTTGCAGGACCTCTCCGAGCCGCGGCTTTTGCTTCGCGGTTAAAAATCTGGGCCAGGATTTCTGCGTGAAGCTAAAAAAACGTTACTACATCATGTTTGTCAGCCGCGACGAAGAAGGCAACCTGAATAAGGTTCCGGTCCCTCTTCACTATGCGTATCTGTTTGTGGCGGCTGCTGCGATCGGTATGTTTACGATCACCGGGCTCGCGGGGTCCTATTCGCGAATGCTGATTAAGACGGCGAGCTTCAACCAGCTTCGTCAGGACCACAACTCCCTCCAGAAGGATTATGCGCACCTCGAGCAGGCGTCGCATGAGAAGGACGTCCAGGCGGCTTCGCTGGGCTCTTTGGCGAGCGAGGTTTCGGCTCTGTACGGCTTGACGACGAGCAAGCTGGCGGTTCCGATGGGCAGACTGACCGACCGGAAACATGGCAAGTCGGCTGGTGTTGCCGAATCGATTGCGACTGCACCGCTAACGGGCTCGACGGACTCGACGGACGAGGGTTATTCGAAGACGGTGGATGCGTTCCAGACGTTGAGGAACTCTGCGATGAACGGCACGGCTCTGCGGCCGCTGTCGAACCTTGGCGGACCTGGGTTCCGTTCACCGCTTGACGTGTTCGGTGGCACGGGCGATGTGGACACTGCGTCGTATGTCCCGACACTGTGGCCGATCATGGGGCCGATTACAAGCAGCTTCGGCCAGCGCCAAGATCCGATTTTGGGCAATGGTGAGGGCGAATTCCATACGGGCATTGATATTTCTGCTCCGAACGGGCTGCCTATCCGGGCTACGGGCGACGGAGTCGTAAAAGAGGCGCAGATGAGCAGTGGTTACGGCCGCGAGGTCGTGATCGACCATGGGCATGGAATTGAGACGCTCTACGGGCACATGTCGGGCTTTGCTGTGGCTGCGGGCGAGACGGTGGCCAAGGGGCAGGTGATCGGCTTCGTGGGGCATAGTGGACGCACGACGGGCTCGCATCTGCACTATGAGGTTCGCATTCGAAATACTCCGGTGAACCCGCACAAGTATCTGCGGACGACGCTGGCGGACCTGGGCAGCGTGGTGCCGAAAGGGTAAGGTTCTCTCTTTGCAACTGGGTTTGAAAGTTGGCCCTCTTCGGAGGGCCAAACTTTTTGCTCCAGTCCCACCTTTGGATCGAGTGAGGCCGAGATAATGCCAGCCACGGCGAAAGCGGCAGTGGAGATAAGATAAGCAGAGAATAAGACTGCGCAGTAGTGTGTCGGGCCAGTAGACACTGCTGTTTCTTAGGTTCAATTCTTTTTCAGGTGGGTGAGAGTGCGCAGTTGGATAGCAGTTGTATTGATCGCGGGACTAACTTCTTACGGGCGGGCGCAAATTACGACGTCGGCTGTCAGTGCTGAAACCCCATCTCTGCCACAAGCGCAAGAAGGGATTGATGGCCGCGGGATCAGTCTCAAATTTCTCTCAAGGACTATTTGGCAAGATCAGCAGAAGCTTTCGGGATCGCGGTTCTTCGTGTGGGGGAGCGATCCCGAGGTACTGAAGACAAATATTTCGAGCGAGGACCTTGCCGGTGGAGGGAACCTGGTGCGGTTCGAGGGACACGATAATTTCTTGAGACCTTCTCTCCTCGGTCATGACGTTGACTCGGGGGGTGGACAGTCACAATCCGCTGGCTCTGGCACTGTTTTACGCCAGTTGGGAGAGATGGAGAGGGAGGAAAGAAGGGCGGAGTCCCCGGGGACCGGTTACAAGGCTTCCACATACGTACCGCTGGATAGTTGGATATATCCGGTTTTCGACCGTCTGGCGGCGATGGACTACCTGCCAACGAGCACCGCAACGGTGCGTCCGTGGACGAGAATGGAGTGCGCACGGATGCTCGCTGAGGCGCACAACAGTATCGTTGAAGTGAATGAAACGACGAGACCTCTGCTCGCGGCCCTGGATCTTGAATTTGTCCACGAGACAAACGTGATCGACGGTACAAGTCGTAATACAGGGGCCCAGGTAGGAAGCGCCTATGCCCGGTTTACGGAAATCTCAGGTACAGCGCTACGCGATGGATTCCACTTTGGCCAGACGCTGGTGAATGACTATGGAAGGCCTTACGGTGAAGGGGCAAATTTTATTACTGGCGTCTCCGGACGCGCTGAAGCGGGACCGTTGGCTTTCTACATTCAAGGCGAATATCAGTACGCATCCGCAATGCCTGTCTACAGCACGGACGTACAGCAAACCCTCGCCGCTTACGACGGATTGCCGTTTGGCTGGAACCTGCGATTTGGAACAACCAGCAGAATTCGTCCGATTGAGGCCTATGTTGCCCTCAATGTGGCGAACTGGCAGATCAGCTTTGGGCAGCAGAGCCTATGGTGGGGGCCTGACAGAAGCACGTCGTTGATCTTGTCCAACAATGCGGCGGCGATGCCGATGCTGCGGATTGCCCGGGTCAAGCCGGCCAAGTTGCCGGGCTTTCTGAACGTGTTCGGACCGCTGCACTTCGATGCTTTTTTGTCCCGGCAGGGGGGAATACATTATGTAGGCCTCGGGCCTACCTTCACTCTTTATGGAAGCGCCAGCCAGCCGCTGATTCCTCCTCCTTATATATGGGGTCTCACGCTATCGATCAAGCCAACGCGGAACTTCGAGTTGGGATTTGCTCATACCACGATCTTTGCGGGTTATGGCCGCCCACTGACCTGGGGGACGTTCTGGCATACCTTTTCACCACTGGGCAACGGCCAGGACGTCGATCCGGGCAAGAGGGCGACGGAGTTCAACTTTGCTTACCATGTCCCGGGATTCAGACGAAGTCTCGTTGTCTATAACGAGTTCTTCGCCTGGGACGATCCGATCGAGGGGAAGTTCGTAGCGCGCTTCGCCATGGATCCCGGGGTCTATATCCCTCGGGTGCCTGGACTAAAAAAACTGGACCTCCGCATGGAGGGGGTCTATACGAATCTTCCAAAGCTCCCCTATCAAGCGTACTTCTACTCAAATGCGCATTACCCCCAGGGATACACAAACTACGGGCAGATTCTTGGCAGTTGGGTAGGAAGGCAGGGCACCGGCTGGCAGGCATCCAGTACCTACTGGTTCACGGCGCGCAACACGGCCACGGTGAGCTATCGGAAGATGTACGCGGACAAATCATTTCTCCAGGGCGGCAATATGAGCGATATCTCAGGGAACGTGACCTGGCTGCTTCGACCGGAAATCGCGTTATCGGCAATGGGCCAGTATGAACGGTGGGATTTTCCATTGCTGGGACCAGGAGCAAAGACTAATTTCACTAGCTCTTTCGGAATTCAGATATTTCCAAAGGCGCGAGAGGGGTCAAAGTGAGACTTGGCGACGCGGTCGCGACGCGGGTTAGAAAATCAAGGGCGCTTAGAACTGTGCGAGCCGGTCTGACCGAAAGCTGATTCTTGGCTAGCGGTTGCCGATTTGTGAGTGTGCTTGCTACGCTTGGAATGCACTTCAAGGGTGCACCCCGTCCGCGGAGAGGGATTATCCCACCTTGCAGTTTGGTTTCAGCCAACAACCACTCTCTTCTGCCCGACGAAGCGGACCACGGGCGACAAAGAAGGAGTGAGTCATGTCTCTACGCGAACTACCTGCGCGCCCTAACCTCGAACATCTCAAAAAACAAGCACGGAAGCTGCTCCGAGAATTTCTCCAGGATGATCCTGCGGCTGTGGGTCGCTTTCGGCAAGCGGCGACTGCGCTGTCTGCGGGATCTGCGCCTAAACTTGCCGATGCGCTGCGTGTGATTGCGCGGGAGTATGGCTTCGATAGCTGGCCGAAGTTGAAGGCTCGCGTCGAAACGCTTTCGGAGGATCCGGCGGAGGCTTTGAAGGCGGCGATCAGGGCGGATGACGCTGCGCTGGTGCGCGAGGTGATTGCGCGGCATCCGGTTTTGAAGACGAAGATCGATGAACCGCTGCCAGACTTTGATTTTGACGCTCCGGCTTTGATTGGCGCGGTGAATAAGGGCAATCGCGCGATGATCGAGGCGTTGCTGGAGGCGGGTGCGAATATCAACGCGCGAACGAAGTGGTGGGCGGGCGGCTTTGGCGTGCTGGATAACTGCGGTCCGGAGCTTGCGTCTTACCTTATCGAGCGCGGGGCAACTGTGGATGTTCATGCGGCTGCTCGTCTGGGTATGTCTGAGCGGGTGAGGGAGCTTGTGACGGCGGACCCTGCGCTGGTGCATGCGCAAGGAGGGGATGGTGAGAGGCCGCTGCACTTTGCCGCAAACATTGCGATTGCGGAGTACCTGCTGGAACGCGGCGCGGAGATCGATGCGAAGGATGTGGATCACGAGTCGACCGCGACGCAGTATATGGTGGCGGCCAGGCCGCGACGGCCGGAGGTGGCCGGGTATCTGCTGTCGCGCGGGGCGAAGAGCGATATTTTGATGGCGGCTGCTTTGGCCGATCTTCGCGCCGATGCGGATAATGCCCGATTCGTCGAGATCGCGCAGAGCGTGCTCGCTGACGTTGGGGATATCGCGCGTGATCTCTTCCGGCCCAAGCTTCGTGTCGCGCGCTTCGATCTCGAACTCCTCGATGTGGATCGAGGTGTAGTAGTCCTCGCGGACCAGCTTCTCCGAGATGAGGATCGCGTCTTCGAAGTTGTAACCGCGCCACGGCATGAAGGCGACGAGAACGTTGCGGCCGAGGCCGAGTTCGCCCTGCTCCGTGCACGGACCGTCAGCGATGACCTGCCCCTTGATGACGCGGTCGCCCTTACGAACGATCGGCTTCTGGTTGATGCAGGTGTTCTGGTTGGAGCGCTTGAACTTCGTGAGCTGGTAGATGTCCGAGCCGACCTCACGCGAGAGCTGCGTGGGGTGGTGCTCGCCTTCTACGCGCACGATGATGCGCTCGGAGTCGACCGAGTCCACGATGCCGTTACGCTTGGCCAGAATGACGGCGCCGGAGTCGCGTGCGGTGACGCCTTCCATGCCGGTTCCGACGAACGGGGCTTCGGAGACAAGCAGAGGAACGGACTGCCGCTGCATGTTTGCACCCATGAGTGCGCGGTTCGCGTCGTCGTGCTCGAGGAAGGGCACGAGCGAAGCGGCGACCGATACCAGCTGCTTCGGCGAGACGTCAACGTAGTCGACCTCGGACTTGTTGACGAGGACGAAGTTGCCCTGGCGGCGGGCATCGACGACATCCTGCACGATGTTCAGCTTGGCGTCGAGCTCGATGTTCGCCTGTGCGATGGTGTGGCGGTCTTCTTCCCACGCGGAGAGGTAGAAGCTGAAGGGAGCAAGATCCATGGCGCGCTTCTTGTCCTTCTTCAACTGCTCATTCAGCTTGCGAGCCTCGCTGATCTCGAGGTAGTCGCCCTGACGCAGACCGGACTCGCCAGCGTTGGTCACGGAGACGTAGTCGAGAGCGCGACCGTCCTTGACGCGACGGTAAGGCGACTCGATGAAGCCGTACTCGTTGATGCGCGCAAAGCACGAGAGCGAGCTGATGAGACCGATGTTCGGCCCTTCCGGCGTCTCAATCGGGCAGATGCGGCCGTAGTGAGTGGGGTGCACGTCGCGGACTTCGAAGCCTGCGCGCTCACGAGAAAGCCCACCAGGCCCAAGGGCCGACAGGCGGCGCTTGTGCGTGATCTCCGAGAGCGGGTTGGTCTGGTCCATGAACTGCGAGAGCTGCGAGGAGCCGAAGAACTCACGAATCGCGGCCATGACGGGCTTCGCGTTGATGAGGTCGTGCGGCATGGCGGTCGACATCTCCTGGTAGACCGACATCTTTTCCTTGATGGCGCGCTCCATACGGACGAGGCCGATGCGGAACTGATTCTCCATCAGCTCGCCGACGGCGCGGACACGGCGGTTGCCGAGATGATCGATGTCATCGACGGTGCCGATGTTCTTGCGCAGCTTGAGCAGGTAGCGAATCGTGCCGTAGAAGTCCTCGGGGGTCAACGTGCGCTTGTCGAGGCCGGAGGGGTCCTGGTTCTCGTAGAGCTTGATGTTGAACTTCAGACGACCGACGCGCGAGAAGTCGTACTTGCGCGCATCGAAGAACATGCCTTCGAAGAGTGCAGTGGCGGTGTCGAGCGTCGGTGGGTCGCCGGGACGCAGCTTGCGGTAGATCTCGATCAGCGCCTCTTCGGGCTTGCGCACGGAGTCGCGGCGGAGGGTGTTGGTAATGATGTTGCCCACGTCGTCGCGCTCGGGGAAGAAGACCTCGAAGCTGGTAACGCCGGACTGGATGATCTTGTGCAGCTTGTCGGCAGTGAGCTCCTGGTTAGCTTCGTAGAGCAGCTCACCGGTGGTGAGGTCGACGACGTCGGCGGCGGTCATTGCGCCGTCGAATTCGGAGGTCTCAACCTCGACTGCTTCGATCTTGTGGCTGCGCAGGCCCTTGAGCGAGTGCGCCGAGATCTTGCGGGTCGCGGGAGCGAGTTCCTCGCCCTTGGCCATGATTGCGTGGGCAGGACGCGTGCCCTGCAGGTTGGTCAGCGTGCCTTCAGGAACGACCTTCCAGCTCAGTTTGCCGTCCTTCACGTTGATGGTGTCGACCGTGTAGAAGGTCTTGAGAATCTCTTCGTCCGTACGCAGACCGAGTGCGCGCAGGAAGATGGTTCCGAGGAACTTGCGCTTGCGGTCGATGCGGACGTAGAGGGTGTTCTTCTGGTCGTACTCGAACTCGACCCAGCTGCCGCGGTACGGAATGATTTTGCCGAGGAAGTAGGTGCGATTGTTCGCCGTCTCAAAGAAGACGCCGGGCGAACGGTGAAGCTGCGACACGATGACGCGTTCGGTGCCGTTCACGATGAAGGTGCCATTGGCAGACATCAAAGGAATATCGCCGAAGAAGACTTCCTGCTCCTTCATGTCACGCAGGCTCTTGACGCCGGTCTCGGGGTCCTTGTCGTAGATCTTCAGGCGGATGGTGACCTTCAGCGGAGCCGAGTAGGTCATGCCGCGCTCTTCGCACTCTGCCTGGTCATACTTCAGCTGCAGGCCGACGGGGTCGCCGCACTTGGTGCAGAAGTCAGGGGTGTTCTTGTTGTAGGTTCCGCAGAAATTACAAAGCACGTCGCCCGGGTGGAACGGGTCCGTGATGACCATGTGGCCGCAGTGGGTGCAGGCCGTGCGCAGGTGGTTGAGACCTTTGAGGTAGCCGCACTTGCACTCCCAGTTGCCGATGGAGTAATCGACGAACTCAAGTTCGCTGACATTGCGGAAGTCGGTGATCGGGAAGACGGAGGTAAAGACCGACTGCAGGCCGTTATCCTCGCGCTCCTGGGGGAGCTTGTCCATCTGCAGAAAGCGCTCATAGCTGCGGCGCTGAACTTCGATGAGGTTAGGGATCTGAATGGATGTTGGGATCTTCGAAAAATCAAGACGGGTACGGATCGCGCGCATTTCGCTGTTGTTGGACTCGCCAGACATGCTCTCTCCTAAAAACTGACCTTTCGAGGCCTCCTGAGTGCGATTTCCAGCATCGTATGGCTGGCTCGACTCGTGAGGGGAGGGCTCGCGTCACGCCCTCCGGGTTTGGTCCTGATTGCGCAGTTGCCAGGTCTTTCGGGAGCCTGCTTTCCTCGAGTTCAGCAGGTTCCATGCGCAGAATGTCTCGCCGTGTCGTGCTCTTCGGCTGAAAGAAACTTGAAACTTTTACGGACTGCACACGCCAGAAGCTGCTATAAAGAACGCGTGCAGGGTACTGCGTTATGCCGATAAACACGGCAAAGCGCTCGATGAGACAGCGTGTCCCATGAGCGCAAAGTTCGACTTGTGCACTGTTTCTATATAGATGGTGTTAATGCCTGCCGCCATTTGAGGTTCGCCTTACCCCAAAGTTGCTGCCGCCGTTACTGCCTATTGCACTATGCGCATCCGCCGCTCGAAGCGATAGTGGCCGGTTCCATAGCCTGCCCCGCAGGATGATCCGGATACAACCCCATATTTGCTAAAAGTTAATGTCCGCCAATGGACACGCCAAGGCGGAACGAATTTTCTCAAACTCAAGAATATCGCGTTCCGCCCCGACTTGCAAGTGGCAGGTAACTACTTGATTTCAACAGCTGCGACGCCTTCAAACTTCTTGGCGATGGCCGCAGCATCTTCCTTAGAAATGTTCTCCTTCAAGGGCTTGGGAGCGCCGTCGACCAGGTCCTTGGCTTCCTTCAGGCCAAGAGCGGTGACTTCGCGTACAGCCTTGATGGTGTTGATCTTATTGGCGCCGGCTTCCTTCAGGATGACCGTAAACTCGGTCTTTTCCTCAGCCGGAGCTGCCGCTGCCGCGCCGCCGCCCGCTGCCGGGGCCGCCGCAACTGCCGCTGCTGCCGAGACGCCAAGACGCTCTTCGAGCTTCTTGACCAGAGCCGAGGCCTCGAGGAGGCTCAGGCTAACGATTGATTCTTCCAACTGCTGGATGTCTGCCATTTTATTTCTCCAATTCAAAACTGAACTTTTGTGCTGCCGTTACTGATTGCATCTCCGAAGCCCAACTGCGCCCCGGCTGCCTTTGCCTTTCAGGGTTTCCGTTGCGCCCAGACCAGCGCACCCTGAAAGACCAGGCGAAACTTGGTTACCCCTCGACGGGGTTGGTGGCTGCCGCTTCTCCACCCTGCGATGCAGTGGAGTTTTCCGGCTGCGCTGCGCCAGAAGGCTGCTCGCCAGCGGCGGACTCTTCGACATGCGCGGCCTCGACTGCCGGGGCCGCTGCTTCGGCGACCGGAGCTGCTGCTTCGGCCTTTGGCTCTGCTACTGCAGGAGCAGCCGAACCGGCAAACTTGCCCTTCTCGACGCCCTGGTTGATGACGACTGCTAGATCGCGGCCGGTCGCGTTGATGACCGTGGCCAGACGCTGTGCGGGCGAATTGATGAGGAAGAGGAGCTTCGAGAAGAGCTCTTCCTTGCCCGGCATGGTCGCCAGATCGCCGATCTCGGCGACGTTGATCACCTTGCCGTCGATGATGCCCAGCTTGAAGGTGAACTCCGCGTTGTCCTTGACCCAGGTCGACAGGGCCTTAGCCAGCGCAACGGGATCGCCCGAGGTGTAGGCCACAGCCGAAACACCCTTCAGGCCCTTGAGCGCCTGCTCAACCTTGGTGCCCTCGCCGGCGCGTGCCGCGAGCTTGTTCTTGACGACGTGATAGCTTCCGCCGGCGCTGCGAATGGTCTTGCGCAGCTCGAAGTCCTTCGAGGCGGTGAGACCCTTGAAGGTGCCGATGATCGCGGAGGTTGAGTGCTCGAGCTCGGCTGCGAGCTTTTTCACCTTCTCCGTCTTTGATGCTCTGGTCAATGCCATGACTGAATCCTCTTCGCTTTCGCTTCCCCGCTCCTCGCTTCCGCGGCCAGAGGGGGTTTCCTGAAACTAATTCGTAAACTAGGCCTTGCTGGCCGCTTCTACCGCAGAAAAGTCGAGCTGGATGCCGGGGCCCATCGAAGAGCTGAGCGTCACGCCCTTGATGTACTTGCCCTTGGCCGCCGAAGGCTTCGCCTTCACCACACTGGTGATGACCGTGGTCGCGTTATCGACCAGCTTCTGCGGATCGAATGAGAGCTTGCCCACGGGAACATGAACCAGCGCAGTCTTGTCGGTGCGGAACTCAACCTTACCGGCCTTGATCTCTTTGATCGCGCCAGCGACGTCGGTGGTCACAGTGCCAGTCTTCGGGTTGGGCATCAGGCCCTTGGGTCCGAGAACCTTGCCGAGACGGCCAACCGACTTCATCATGTCGGGCGTCGCGATCAGGGCGTCGAACGCAGTCCAGTTTTCTTTCTGGATCTTCTCGACCAGCTCTTCGCCACCGGCAAAGTCAGCGCCGGCTGCCTGCGCGTCCTTCACCTTGTCTCCCGAAGCGATCACGGCAACGATCTTGGTCTTGCCCAGGCCATGCGGCAGAACGACGGTGCCGCGAACCATCTGGTCGGCGTGCTTGGGATCGACACCCAGACGCAGGGTCAGATCGACGGTCTCGTCGAACTTCGCATACTTAGCTTTTTGGAGAAGCGGAACTGCATCCGCCAGAACGTAAGGACGGGGCTCAACGAGCGCGCGCGCCTTCGCCAAATTCTTGGAAATCTTCCTTGCCATCTTCCCTCATCTCCCACCCCTCTCGGATTACCTCCCGGGGCGTGGTCATCGACTGCGCTCAACGGCTGGTTGAGACGCTCTTATGAGTATGCCAAAAACAAGCCCAAAAAGCAATTTCAAAACGGGATGTCGTCGTCGGTAACTGCAGCTACCGCATTTCTTTGTTCAAATTCCGCAAGCGGTTCTTTCAATTCCGACCAACCTTCATGGCAATCAGCCATTTTGTTCACAAACCAAAGGGCGCTGTATATCGCCTTATCGTCGGCGTCCAGTCTCGCTTTGAGAGCGGGAATCAATAACCACTTAGGCTCAAGTTTGCGATCACCGAGCAGTTCCGTTCGGAAGTAACGGAGCACATAGTCGACGCCAGATTGGCCGCCAAAGATGACCCTGCCAGTAACAGCTTCAAAAAGCTCATCTTTCAAAGAAAAATTTGCGGTGATCCCTGAAGCCCAAGTTCCTAAGCTCCCCTTTGGACAGTTCTTCGTCTCGGGGTTGTATTCTCCTTCGCCAATCGAAACAATTAGCCGATGCTCCGTGCGGAGGCGCGCTATTTCAGACAACTCTCCCCACTCTGAACCCGCTATATATACGGCCGTTCTTACCTCGGAGTCGGTGGCGGCTTCCTCCAGTTCGCTAGAAACCATTTCCCAAAAGGACGTCCTGCTTTCGACACTTAGCGTTGCTGCAATTGCCTTAATGAACAGCGCAACGTGCTCGATTTTTCCTTCGGTTCGTCTTTGGAACACTTGGCAAAGAACGTCGTATCGCTTCCCCAGTGGAACCTTGGTAGCGATAGCGTCCGCATACTGACCTGACGGTACGAAGTGCTTGTCGAATACCTTTTGGACAATTTGTTCGGTGTCAAACGGCGACTTGGACTTATCGATCATTCCAACCAGAGGGCTTATGAAGGTAATCACGGTCTCTGCGGTTTCCGAGGAATCGGTCCTCTTTTCATGACTCCTAGGGTTACGAAGTGCTAGATAAAGCCCCCTTAGCAGTTGCTCGACTCCACGCTGCTCCGAAATTTCCGATTCAGTGTGAAGAGCGTTTATTTTTACTATCGGGTTTTGTCCACCAAAGGCCGCGCCGATGAGAGCAGCACCATCTGATTCGCAACCGCTCTTATTTCTAATTAGGTCGCTAAGGAAATAAAAACTATCCAAAATGGCTCCCGAATGGTCACCATCTTCATACGATTTCTGAACTGCGGTCCAGAGCCTAGGCTCTAGTAGGGACTGAAAACTCATCCGATCTCCCCTAGCTATTAATTCCAAATCCTAGCGATCACCAACTCAAAACCAGCCATTACACCACTACCCTGAATCGAAGTGGGGTGCCTAAGTATCTCCGGCTGCTCACCCGGGTGATAGATGGAAACAGTCTTGTTCTCAGGATCGATAAGCCAACCCTGTTGAACTCCGTTCGCGATCCACTGTTCCATCTTCTGGTGCAGTTCGGTAAGACTGTCGTTCGCGGAGCGCAGTTCGATGATGAACTCCGGACAGATGTGTGAAAACCGTTCCTTGTCAGATTCGCTGAGAGCATCCCACCGCGAGGCTCCAATCCACGCAGCATAGGCTCCAAGCATGGAGCCATTCCGAAGCGTAAAGCCTGCATTGGCGAAAGCGTAGCCGCGACCGTCTCCCCTTGACCATTCCCCGAGGGCGCTGGTAATCGCAACATTCTGCCGTGAAGTTCGGCATCCGGCGACCGGTTTGACGAGAATCTCTCCATTGGCATCGCGTTCGACGCGCACAGCATCATTCGCCGCGCAGAAGCGCATGAGTTCCTCATCGCTCATTGGCTTTTCCGGCCGGAAGCGAAGCGGAAGCGGCATTTCTGACAAGGCGAAGTTCATAGCCGAAGTGTACTAGACGCCAAACTGCGGCCGGGAACGACTTAACCCGCCCGTTTCTCGCGCCGACAGAAATCCACGTCTGAGGGCTTGACGCCTCCTTGAGATGGGCCTATGCTGCTTTTATTGAGGCGAACAAATGGCGAAAATAAACGGCGCGGATCTCTTCCCCATCCTTCCCCAGCAGCCCACCGGAATCGCCCGCCTGGCAGCCTTGGCCGAGCATGCCGACGACGGTCACCTGATCGAGTTCAAGGCCCTTGCCGTTCGCAGCATCCTCAATAAATCGGTCTCCAAGCGGCTGCGCTGGCTAGCCTACAGCATCAACCCCTATCGCGGATGCGAGTTCGGCTGCAAATACTGTTATGCCCGCTATACGCACGAATTCATGGCGTCAAAGAATTCCGAGTTGTCAGCTGAATCTGCCGCCACCGCGCCTGCTTCCACGGAAATCGACTTCCGCGACCCGCTCTCCTTCGAGCGCCTGATCTTCCTGAAGCAGAATGCGGCGTGGCTTCTCGAACAGGAGTTGAAGAAGATCGACCCGGCGATGGAGATTGCCCTTGGAACCGCAACCGATCCCTATCAGCCAATCGAGCGGCGCGCGCAGATCACTCGCAGTCTGCTCGAGGTCTTCTCGCAGAAGTCAGGGTACCGCCTGGGCATCGTCACCAAATCGCGCCTGATCGAGCGCGACATCGATCTGTTGCAGGAGATCTCCCGCCGCAACACACTTGTCGTGCACGTGACCATCACGACACCCGATGCGAAGCTCGCCCGCCTGCTCGAGCCTCGCGCGCCGCGTCCCGACCTGCGCTTTCAGACCGTAAAGCGTCTGCGTGAAGCAGGCATTGTCGCCGGAATCTTCGGCTCCCCGCTCCTGCCCGGAATCACCGATAGCCAGAGAGCCCTCGACAGCCTTGCCAAACGCGCCGCCGCAGTGGACGCGAGCTTCTTCGCCGCGCATCCGCTGTTCCTCAAGCCGTGCTCACGTCCTACTTACCTGAGCTTCGTTCGTGAGCACTTCCCTTCTCTCGAAGCCGACTACGCCAGGCGCTTCGCCCACGCGGACTTCGCCAGTAAAACCTACAGCGCGCAGTTGGCACTCATGGTCGGAGCAGCCTGCCGCAAGTACGGGCTGAAGCAGCGATGGAGCGACGAGACGCTCCTCACTGAAAACACCATGGGCGGGCGAACCCCGCCGCGAAGTGTTGGCCTGCCAGCGCAGGAGAGACTATTTGCTTAGAGTTCGATAGGAGTGAAGGATGAGAACATTTTGGACGCTTCGGGCACTGAGACCAATGGCACGATATCGCAGGCGGCGGCGTAGCGTTCCCACAGCTTCCGCACGACGGGGTTGGTGTGCGCTCGCTCGACCCCGCCGGGCACCCACTCGAAGACCTCCACAACCGTGCCGTCCGTGGCCAGGCAGGCAGTGACAGGGCGGTCGGTCGCCAGCCCCTCGGCACGCAGCAAAGGAACATGTTCCCGCGTGAGTTCGAGCAGATCAGCCTCCTTGCCGGGCTTCGGCCGGTAGGCAACGATGACGATGGTCTCGCCGGGCAGGTTCTGCATAGGAGCAATCCTTTCTCACTCGGGAGGCGGTGCTGTCGAGACCTTCACTGCGAAGTTGCCGTCGATCACCTCAAACTTATCCGTCCGCGTGTAACTATGCGTGCCTAGATTTCCCTGCACCCAATCCGGATCAAGCCTCGCGACGGGACGCTCCTCATATTCCGTCTCGCTGAGGGCGACAACCTCTGAGAATACGATAGCGTAACCATACGCCTTCGCGCAGTCCTGCGACGGCCGAATCAAGCGGTCCGTCTGATCCCGGAAGAGCGCTCCAGCGGGACGTGCGCGGCGAACATCAGAGACGACTGGGTTGGCGGGATGCGGCGTCCACGGCCCCTTGAGCGTATCCGCGAAGAAAATGCCAAGTTCATCGCTGTTGGAATACCGCCCGTTCGAGATGCCGGCAAACATCCAGTACTTCCCATCCGCTTTATGAATGGTTGCATCGACCGCGTAAACATCGCTGAGAAGCACTGAGTCAAGCGACCACTCGGTGGGAAACTTCGTCGCGCGATATAGCTCCACCGTGCGGTTCGACTTCGTCTCAGGAATCATGTAGATCTCGCCGTTCTCCTCAAAGAGAAACGGGTACGAAAGGTGGTAGGGACGGCGAAGCACCTCGAAGACGGGTCCAGGCGTGCCATCGGCATCAAGTTCGCAACAGGAGATCAACGCGCGCCCCTCGCTGTAACGCAAGTCCTCCAGAAAAATAAATGTCTTACCATCCTTTTCAATCAGGAACGGATCGGCATAAAACCGGTCCTTTGGAGCAAGCATCAACTTGTATCCGGTTGCATCGTTGAAGCTGCGACCCTCTGTCCGGCGGCGAATGGCCAGGAACCACTGCGGCTTTCGGGACTGGAGCCGGGATCGCACCGATCCGTAAAAAAGACGCGCCAGAAACCACGTCATCTTGAGCGTATCCGGCGTTCGATAAATGCCTCGCGTGTAAGCGGCGTCCTCACGATAAGTCGGCAGCGACTCGATGAACTCGATGCCTCGGTTGTCGAGATCGCGCAGACGACGCAGCACGAACTCCACGGTCTTCCAGTAGATCGGATTGCGGTTGCGATAGAGCGAAGACATCTCCGTTGAGGAATGCCCGCGATAGATGACGTGGCCCCCGTCGAGCGAGTCCGTCAAAATCTGAAGGATCGTTCCCGAAACCGGGTTCCGCTCATAGATCTCCCAGAAGAGCGGCGGCCCTCCGCGATACTCGAGATTGTCATCGTGGTGGATCGACCAGACTCCATAGCGAGCGGCACTCAGGATGCCGCCCCGGATGATCCGGAAGCCGAACCGAAAGAGCACGTCCAGGTTGTAGCTCCGGATCGACTCAAGTTCATCCTCGGGAATCCGGTCCGTGAAGCCCTTGCGCAGCGGATGCACCGTGATCGCAGGAACACCTCGGAGCAGAGTGGAGAGATCAGCGGGGGCCTTCGCATCAGGCTCTGTCTTGTTGCGACGGTAGTCCCACTGCTCATAGCGGTGATACACCGTCAGCTTCCAATGATTTCGCAGACGCTTCGTGAACGAAACCTCTGTCTGAGGAGCAGGAGGAGTATTCAGAACAACAAGTTCGATCTGTGCGAATCCGGATGCCTGGATGTCTTCTACGATTCTGGCAACCCATGCGCTTGAGACATAGGAGTCCAGCATGATCCCGATACGCAACATATCTCTCCCTGGAGATGATTGATTCGCTTCAACCTATCATAAGAGTGTGATGCGGCAAGGTAATTGAGTCGCCACGCGGAACACGAAATGCAGTTTCAGGAGACAGAAAAGCCGCCGGCATCGCCAGCGGCTCTTCATAATTGGGATCAGATTGCGAGCGCGAAGTTAGCCGACGACTTCAATGCCCATCGAGCGAGCCGTGCCGCGAATCGTCTTCGCCGCAGCTTCGACCGTGGTCGCGTTCATGTCCGGCATCTTCTGGGTGGCGATGGCGAGAATCTGCTTCTCCGTGACCTTGCCCTTCTTCTCCTTGTTCGGAGTGCCCGAGCCCTTCTCGATGCCCGCAGCCTTCAGCAGCAGCACCGGAGCCGGAGGCGTCTTGGTGATGAAGCTGAACGTACGGTCAGCGTACACGCTGATGACGACTGGCACGGTGAGACCGGCCAGCGCCGGATCCTTGCTCGTGCGCTCATTGAACTGCTTGCAGAACTCCATGATGTTGACCTGCGCCTGGCCAAGCGCGGGGCCGACCGGGGGTGCAGGGGTGGCCTTGCCGGCCATAATCTGAAGCTTGACGTATCCAGTAATCTTCTTCGGTGCCATTGCTGTAAATCCTCTTTACGCTTCCAGCAGCGGGCCTTTGTTGCTGATATGCCTGCCGCTTAATATTTGCTTCTAAACTTTCGGCTCTCGAAAGAGCTATTCAACAACCTTATCCACCTTCGAAAACTCGATCTCGACCGGGGTGGAGCGGCCGAAGATGCTGACCATGACCTTCAGTGTCTGCTTGTCTTCGTTGATCTCATCGACCGCACCAGTGAAGTTGGCAAATGGCCCTTCGTTGATGCGAACCTGCTCGCCCTTGTCGAACTTGACCTTCATCGTCGGCTTGCTGGCCGCCGAATCCGAACGGAAGAGGATTGAACTGACTTCCTGCTCAGACAAGGCAACCGGGTTGTCGCCGGTTCCCAGGAAGCCTGTGACGCGCGGTGTGTTCTTGATCACGTGCCACAGGTCGTTGTCCAGTTCCATCTCCACCAGGACATAACCGGGCAGGAAGACGCGGTCGATGGTGTATTTCTTTCCGTTGCGCAGTTCCGTGACCGGCTCGGTCGGGATCATGATGCGCCCGATGCGATTCTGCAACCCGAACGCGGCGATGCGGCTCTCCAGCGACTCGCGCACCTTGCGCTCGAAGCCTGAGTAAGCGTGGATGATGTACCACTTGAAGTTTTCATTGACCGGCGGAGCAAGCTGCTCCGGGGAGGTCTCTCCCTGAGGGTTCTGCTCTTCCGGATTCTGTTCTTCTGCCGCCATGGTTCTGCCTTTTTCGCGCATCTCAACTTCTTTCTACTCTCGCGCTGCCTGAAATTCCGAATCTTGTTTTAGTGCTTGGTCAAGCTGTGCAGCAACGCTTCGATCCCGCGGCCGATGATCGTGTCCACCAGCCAGAAGTACGCCGCAAAAACGAAGACCGTAATCAGCACGACCAGCGTGGTCGACTGGACTTCGGCGCGCGAAGGCGAGATCACCTTCCGCATCTCGCTGCGCACGTCCTTCAGAAACTCCGAGAGACGGGTCGGTAGCGTCTTCAACTGCTGTATGCCGGTGACGGGTGTTTCGGTTACTGCTAATGTCTTGGCCATTTGTGCTGCCTCAAATCTTCGTGATGAACATCGATTCCCGGACTGGAGAAGACCCGGACAAACTGGCGGGGGAGCTCGGATTCGAACCGAGAAGTTCGGTTTTGGAGACCGACAGTTTAACCGTTGAGCTTACTCCCCCAGGAGTAGTTGGCTCTTAGCTCTTAGCCTTTAGCTGGAGACTAAAAGCAAGCGGCTAATGGCTGCCCCTTACTTCGTTTCCTTGTGAGCCGTGTGCTTGCGGCAGGTATTGCAGAACTTCGAGAACTCAAGCCGGCCGGTGGTCGTCTTCTTGTTTTTGGTGGTCGAGTAGTTCCGGTTCTTGCAATCCGGGCACTGCAGTGTGATGATCTCGCGCATTTGATAAATCTCCTTCTAAAGTGGCCAGCCACCTCAGCTGGCAAGCAGCTTGTACAGAATCACTTCCGACACGCCGCGACACAGGGTTATGGACCCTGCTACCCAATCCTGATTGTATAACGGAAGAAGAGCGGTCAGGCCACGCTCGTCCTCTTCTATTATCTCCTAAAATCGAAAAATCGAAAAGGGGCAAAAACGCGTTCGACTTAGCCGAGAGAATATACCCCAACGTCGCTGCATTTCTATGATGTCGCGACGTTTATCCCTCAAACAATATGCTTCGCTCCGTGACCATTCTCGCCAAGGTAGAAGTTCGTCTCCAACTTCTCACTGACGGGAAACTCGAGGAACTCCCCACCGTACGGCCGCGTCTTGCGCAGCAGCATGAATATTCCCCACGCATGGTTCGGAGCCAGTGCAGCAAGCGGTTTGGCCAGAATCGGAGGAAACGGATAGAAGTTCGACCCGGCAAAACCCTCCAGCTTGTATCCCCCGGGAAATATCTTCTCCAGCGCCCGCAGAAAATCATGCTTCGTGTATCCGCGCACGTGGGCAGATGCGTTCTGCAGGCACGTCGGCTGTCTTCCCGCCAGCAGCAGCAGACGGTTGTGCGCCGACGCAAGATTCGGCACCCCGATAATCAGATGCCCGCCAACCTTCAGCGTTCTGCTCATGTTGTGCAATATCCAGAAGAACTCCTTGACGTGTTCGAGCGTCTGGTTGCTCATCACCACATCAAAGAACTCATCGGCAAACGGCAGAGCCTCGCGCTCAATATTGGCCTTCAGCACTTCGATCTTTCGCTGCTCCAGCTTTTCGACGTTCGGTGGATAAGATTCCACTGCGTAAAGCCGGGCGTTCGGGGAACATAGTCTGACGGCCTCGAGATCAGTGCCGCCTCCTGCTCCTATATCCAATACCTGCTCAACCGGGGAGATGCCGCGCAAGAACTTCTCGATCGCGCTTCTGCCGTAATTTAGAGATCTATCAATCATCGTCATTTGCACTTCTACTCTATCAGCCAAAACAGAGGAGGCGTACTCCGCGGAGTACGCCTCATGTCGCTCTCTACCGTTGATTTTTCTTTACTTGAGGATCTCGGAGATGGTGCCTGCGCCTACGGTACGTCCGCCTTCGCGGATGGCGAACCGCAGACCCTTCTCCATCGCCACTGGAGTGTGCAGCGTGATCTCCAGCTGGATGTTGTCGCCGGGCATGCACATCTCTGTGCCTGCAGGAAGCTTCGCCGATCCCGTCACGTCCGTCGTGCGGAAGTAGAACTGCGGACGGTAGCCGTTGAAGAACGGAGTGTGACGTCCGCCTTCTTCCTTCGACAGCACGTAGACCTCGCCCTTGAATTCGGTGTGCGGCGTGATCGAACCAGGCTTGGCCAACACCATGCCGCGCTCCACGTCTTCCTTCGCGATGCCGCGCAGAAGAAGTCCGGCATTGTCGCCAGCGAGACCTTCGTCCAGCTGCTTCTTGAACATCTCGACGCCAGTGACGACGGTCTTGCGCGTCTCGCGGAAGCCGACGATCTCAGAGTCCTCGCCAACCTTCACCTTGCCGCGCTCGATACGGCCCGTCACCACAGTGCCGCGGCCCGAGATCGAGAAGATGTCTTCGATCGGCATCAGGAACGGCTGGTCGACGGCGCGCTCCGGCTGCGGAACGTACTTGTCCACCGCATTCATCAGCTCGTCGATCTTGGCTTCCCACTTGGCTTCGCCGTTCAGCGCGCCAAGGGCAGAGCCGCGGATGATCGGGGTGTCGTCGCCGGGGTAGTCGTACTTCGACAGCAGCTCGCGCACTTCCATCTCAACCAGCTCGATCAGTTCCTCGTCCTCAACCGCATCGCACTTGTTCAGGAACACGACGATGTACGGCACGCCAACCTGGCGAGCAAGGAGAACGTGCTCCTTGGTCTGGGGCATCGGGCCGTCGGTCGCGGCAACCACTAGGATCGCGCCGTCCATCTGCGCGGCACCGGTGATCATGTTCTTGATGTAGTCGGCGTGGCCCGGGCAGTCGACGTGCGCGTAGTGGCGGTTCGGCGTCTCGTACTCCACGTGCGAGGTCGCAATCGTAATACCGCGCTCACGCTCCTCAGGAGCGTTGTCGATCGTGTCGAAGGAGCGAAACTTGTTGTTCGGGTTGTGCTTCGACAACACCTTCGTAATCGCCGCCGTTAGCGTCGTCTTGCCGTGATCGATGTGCCCGATCGTCCCTATGTTTACGTGCGGCTTTGACCGGTCAAACTTTTCCTTCGCCATGACTCTCTTCCTCTCCTCATGTTATCCAGCGCATCGCACCGGGTTCAGGTGAATACTTCAAATGAAAACTAAAGTTGCGAAACTAAATTTGGTGAATCAGCGGACGCTCAGTAATACGCATAAAGCTTGAAGAACTTCTCCCGCAGCTCCGGCGCCACGTGCTCCAGGCTAGCGAGATACAGTTCGCGAATCTGGCCCTGATCGCCATCGCCCAACCGGGTGTATTCGGCCGAAGTCCCCGCGCCCAGAAGACCCTTGCGCAGAACCGTCTCGAAGTCGCGAATGCGCATCTTCGACCGCTCCAGCGATCTCAGAAACTCGGCGACGCGGCCCGAAGAAAACGAAGCTTCAATGGCACCCTTCACCGCATTGAACGTCTGCGGGTCAGAGATCGGTAGTACTGGCTGCTGATACATACTGCTCAACACACTCTCCTCGGACAGGCCCAGGGCCCAAAACGCCTTCAGAAATCTTTGGAGCGGGAGACGGGAATCGAACCCGCGACCAACAGCTTGGAAGGCTGTGACTCTACCACTGAGTTACTCCCGCCCGCCTCAGGGCCGAAGCCCTATTTCTTCTGCGAACTACTCGGCACGGAAACCGCACCTCTAAATATCTGGAGCTGACGGAGAGGCTTGAACTCTCGACCTCTCCCTTACCAAGGGAGTGCTCTACCACTGAGCTACGCCAGCCTGAAAAAAACCAACTTTACAATCCTACCGCGAACGCAGCCGTCCAAGTATGACGCGGAAGGCAAAAAAACCTAACAGAACCCAAGTAAGCTGCTGCAGCTTGCCTGGCTCCATCGTCTGCCAGACTGCTACCGCCAACAATCCCAGAAGAGCAAGCGCAATCCACATCCTTCCGCTGCTCGCCGGGCTTAGATCCACAACACTCACCACTCACAACCAAACTTATGGTGCACAGGGGAGGATTCGAACCTCCGTAGCGCATAACGCGGCAGATTTACAGTCTGCTGCCATTAACCACTCGGCCACCTGTGCACATTCTGCTTTGAAAACTCCAGCACGCAGCACTCAACTCAACCCATCAAGCCCAATCTTCAAACCCAAACCGCAGTTCGAAGCGGGTAACCAACCTTGAAGGAATGACCGGAGTCTGCAGAACCAGAACGGTCTCGGCAGTACAACCAAATCCATCTTCTCTTCTGCTGCGGAAACTGGAGCTGGCGAAGGGACTTGAACCCCCGACCCTCTGATTACAAATCAGATGCTCTACCAGCTGAGCTACGCCAGCCCACACAGCATTTTTTGCCCTCTGTAAGCCCAGCCGCACGACGCGAAGCAGTGCCCGCGCAGAGTGCGCCGCAGAGCTAACTTTAGCATAGCCGGAACCCTCAAGCAATCACGCGACCTCTCCGGCGCAATTCTCTGGCACAGCTTACCGCTCCTCATCGCGAATCGTCCAAAATCGCAGCTATGCTAGGCTGTCCACGACGCCGAACCCATACGCCTATGTCTCGTCGAAACACGCGGATACCCCTCGCCCTCCTTGCTCTCAGCATCGCCCTGTTTCCCATGGCCGCATTCGCCCAGCACGCCACTGATTCACCCCAATCCGTAGACGGCCCACTCACCCCAACCAAGCCACCCGCCATGACGAACGAATCTGTCATGAAGATGGCCAAGGCCGGCCTCGGCGACGACCTCATCGTCGAAACCATCAACACGCAACCCGGCCAGTACACCACCGACGCCGACGCGCTCGTCGCCCTCAAAACCGCAGGTGTCTCCGACCGCGTCATCACGGCGATGATCAACAAGGGCCGCCGCCAGATCACCAACGTCGCGGAGAAGCCCATCGAGCTCTCCGATGTCAACGAGATCGGCGTCTACTACAAAGACCACACTGGAAAATGGATCGCCATCGATCCCGAGATCGTCCACATCAAGTCCGGTGGCTGGCTCAAATCAACCGCGACCCACGGCATCATCAAGGAAGACAAAAACGGTCACCTCAACGGCCGCGAATCCAAGCTCGCACTGCAAACCCCCATCGACATCCTGATCTACGTCCCGGAAGGCGTCACCGCCGCCGAATACGACTTCCTCCGCTTCCGCATCAACCCCGACAACCGCGAGTTCCGCGTGCTCACGGGAGGCGTCTTCCACTCCACCGGCGGCGCCGACCGCGACGAAGTCAAATTCAACCCAGTCAAAACCGCCCCACACACCTACCAGTTCACCGTCGAAAAGAGCGTCGGCGGAGGCGAATACGGCATCCTGCCTCCCGGCACCGGCAACGTCACCAACGGCGGAAAAATCTATACCTTCGCCATCGTCGAATGATCCGATCGTGGATCAGTTTCAAATAGCAATTGCTACGATCCGTGCGCTGCGGCGCCGATCATAATAATCAGAACGGATGATTCCGGCCAAAGCTCCTCAAGCGATCGCTAACTGTGCAATCGCATCGGCATGAATGCCCGCACAGTCGACCAGGGGGAATTCGGCAGTCTGTTCGTTGAAAGCCAACGCGAGATCGGTACCCCCGAGCATGATCGCCTCCACGCCCTGGTCCTTGATCAAACGGTGGCTCACGGCATTGAAGATCGAGCGCTGATCCTCAGTCACAACGCCCGACGCGGCCATCGAAATGTATGCTTCATGCACATTGTCCAAGTCCGGTTGGCTTGGCGGAACGATCTCCGCACTGGCGATCCGCCCATAAAAGCGCGTCTCCATCACGGTGCGAGTTCCGATAATTCCGATCCGCTTGAGACCGCGAGTTTCGATGGCCCGGCTCACTTCGGCGATCATATCAACGACGGGAAGCGGGGATACGGCCTTGAAATCGTCAATACAGAAATGTCCGGCAATCGATGTGACGCCGACACATTCAGCCCCTGCCGAAACAAGGCGGTTCGTGAGTCGGGTATATATGGCGGTCTGCGCGGCGGCATTATTCCTGGCCAGATTGCTCAAGAGCGTTGGTGTGTCGGCGTGCACAATGGTCAGCTCCAGCGTTGCCTTCTCCCTGGCGAATGTCGAGATCAATCGCCGGTAGTAAAAATCTGTTGCACCAGGGCCGATCCCCCCGATAAGGCCGATATGCATTTTGCTAACCCCCATCACCGATCTTATAGAGTTGAGCGCTGCTCGATGTGTTGAGAAGTGGATGGCCGGATAGCGTCCGAGTGGCACCGGCAACTTCACCACGGCGGAAAAATCTATACCTTCGCCATCGTCGAATGATCCCGTAGTTCAGTTTGAAATGGCAATCGCTACGGCCGCACGATTTTTAGGTACTCCCGCAGATGCTTTCGTAACGCTACGCATGATTTAGACGCTTGCGACTGGTGGCGCAAGCCGGCCGCCGCCAAAGGAGCTACTGGCGCGATCGATCTCTCCGAAGAACACCATGATGTCGTTCGGATCAGTACCGGCACCGCCGAGCGCTTCGACTAAGGCTGCCAGCAGACGCTTCTTCCTTTCGGTGTCAGTCCCGGACGACACAAGGACTTCGATCATCAACATCTTCTCCGTTCGGGGTTTCGGCAAACCAGGATAGTTGAGATCGACTCTCAGGTCGGTCTGATCAAGACAAAGAAAACGTTGGAACATATCGTCTTCGGGATATCCTGCCTTGACGCTTGCTTCATGTATGGCACGAGAGATCGCATTTTTTTCGTCAGCGGCTCTGCCCGCTTTCATCGTCACGGTGAACAATGGCATGAGTCTCTCAATGGTGAAGATGGCAAAGCCGGTCGCTCCGTCTGACCGAGCGACCGATCCTGAATAAACTCAATGTAATTCTAGCTGAGGGTACCGAAGAGGGCTCGAAAGTGATTGTCCATTCAAGCGACAGGAAAGTTGCTTATTTGTCGAAGGAAATCGGGGCGTATTTCAGCGCCGAAATCCGGAATCCGCGATGTCGCACTGGCAGCCGCGGCACAGCCGATGGTCTATGCTTAACTGTGAAGCCGCAGACGACCCGCAGCTTCACTTCATCTATGCCCATTCCAAGCCGCCCCGGCCACGTCACCTATGCGTAAGCGCACCCGCTACTCTCTGCTGCTGATGCTGGCCCTGATGGCCGCGCTCATCGTCGTCATCATCCTTCGCAAAGCAGCTCCACCCGAGGTGGCGCGCCTGCTCCCCGAATCCGACGCCATCGTCTACGCCAACCTCAGTCCCCTCCGTGCCGTCACCCACTTTGACCGCACCCAGATCAACCGCAGCCCCGACTATCAGCGCTTCGTCGATGCCACCGGCATCGTGCCCGAACGCGACCTCGACGCCGCCGCCTTCGCTCTCCATCGCATGGACGACCCCAACGGGCCAAACGGCGCTGTCGGCTACTCCGAGGTCTTCGAGGGCCGCTTCGACGGCGAACGCCTCGCCCGCTACCTAGCCTCCGTCGCCATCGCCAAAGAGACTTACGACAATCGCGACATCTACACCATCGCCGTAGGCGACGGCCAGCAGAATCGCCCCCTCCGCGTCGCCCAGCTTGGCTACGACACCATCGCCGCCTCCAACATGCCAACGCCCGAGCAGATTCACTCCATCCTCGACCGCTACCGCGCCGCCGCATCTCCCTTCTCCGGCTCGTCTCTGCTCTCGGCCCGTTACCGCGACGTCCCCGCCTTCTCCAGCGCCTGGGCCATCGGCCACATTGGTCTTCCCTTCTCCGACCGCGGCTACATCAGCTTCTTTGGCCTGCAGCTCCCGCTCCCCGAAGACACCACCTTCGTCGCCAGCCTCCGCTTCCTTGGCACTCTCCATCTCCGCATCGAGCAGATAGCCCCCACCGAAGCCGACGCCACTCGCGCCACCGGATCCCTCACTGCTCTTCTCTCACTCTTCAAGTCGGTCCAACAGACCCAGGCGCAGCTCCAGCCCGGCAGCATCGATCCCTCCCTCCGCGTACTCATCGAATCCGCAAAGATCGAGCAGCACAAAGACCGCGCTGTCCTCACCGCAAACATCCCACTCGACCTCGTCAAAAAACTCACCACCCCAACCACCGCATCGATTCCTTAAACCGCAATTCCGAGCCTGTCATCATGCCCGCAACCACCACCCGGGTCCTCCTAGTTCGCCACGGCCAGAGCTTCGCCAACGCCGGCGGAAAAACGCCCGACCACATCCTAAATCCGCTCACCCAGCTCGGTCAGGCACAAGCCCAGAACGTCGCCGAACAGCTCGACTGCCAGCCCAGCCTCATCGCCGTCTCGCCCTTCCCTCGCGCACAACAAACCGCCGAGCCCATCCGCCAGCGCTTCCCGCACTCTCCCGTCGAAGAGTGGGCCATAGAAGAATTCACCTTTCTCAACACGACCCTCTATCACAACACCAGCGAAGCTGACCGCTGGCCCCACGTCTCAGCCTTCTGGAACCGCGCCGACCCAACCTACATCGACGGCCCCGGCTCCGAGTCCTTCACCCAGTTCCTGGATCGCGCCCGCGAGGCCATCCGCCGCCTCATTGCGCTCAATCCGGGCGCGTGCGTCGTCCTCGTAACACACGGATACTTCATGCAAGCCTTCCGCCTCATCGTCCTCTTCCCCCACGCTACCGATGCCGAACTCATGCAGAACTTTTTGCAGTTTCATCTCGATAACTTCATCAAAAACGTCGATTTACTCGAATTTGAAATTCGTGACGGTAAAATTAAATCCATCGGACAGCCGCATCTCGGCGGCGTCAAAGGCGTCACACTCCAAGGAGAGAACTTTCATGCGTAGCTTCCAATCCTTTGCCGTTCGAGCGTTGGCGATGGCAATCGCCCTTCCCATCTCGCTCCACGCGCAATCCGGCGCCGTCCTCACCGGCCAGGCCTCCTTCACCGACTGGAACCAGCAGACCCCGGGCGTTCGCCACAAGATCACCCTTGCCGACCTGCCCCAGCCCGACCCCGAAGAGGCCGTCGACAACACCCCGCACCTCATCCCCAAGCCGGCCGATGCCTGGCCCACCGCGCCTCCCGGCTTCAAGGTAACGCTGTATGCCGGCGGAGACGTCGCGCCCATGCAGCGCTCCGACAATAAACAGAATATGGCTCTCAGCGGGGGGACCTTCACCATGCCCCGCCTCATCCGTTTCGCGCCCAACGGCGATCTCTTCCTTGCAGACTCCGGCGCCGGCCGCCTTATGGTTCTTCGCGGCGTCAAAGCTGACGGAAAGGCCGACAGCATCCAGATCTTCGCAGAAGGCCTCGACCACCCCTTCGGCATCGCCTTCTATCCCGCCACAAATCCCAAGTGGATCTACGTCGGCAACGCGACCACCATCCAGCGCTTCCCCTACAAAGCCGGAGACCTCAAAGCCACCGGCCCCGCCGAGACCATCGTTCCCGACATTCCCGGCTACGCACAACTCAAGGGCGGCGGCCACTGGACCCGCGACGTCACCTTCACCAAAGATGGCAAGTTCATGCTCGTCTCCGTCGGCTCCGGCTCCAATGTCGATGATGCTGACACCCACCCCCGCGAGTTCCACCGCGCCGACGTGCTCGAATACACTCCCGAAGGCAAGTTCGTCGAGGTCTACGCCACCGGCATCCGCAACTGCGTCGGCGAGGCCATCAACCCCATCACCGGCTCACTCTGGTGCTCAACCAATGAGCGCGACAACCTCGGCAATCACCTCGTCCCCGACTACGTCACCTCGGTCCCCGAGCACAGCTTCTTCGGCTGGCCCTGGTACTACATGGGCGGCAAACTTGACCCGCGCCTGAAAGATCCGTGCGCCAACGGAACTGGCCCCAACCCGCAGCTCACGGCACCGCTCACCGACGCTCAGGCCAACAACTGCAAACGTGAGAGCCTCGCCGCAAAAGTGAAGACCCCGGATGTCCTCGTACAGCCCCACATGGCCTCCCTCGAGATGGTCTTTTATCCAACCGCCAAGAGCGAGTTTCCCGCCGAATACACCGGCGGAGCCTTCGCCGCCGAGCACGGCTCCTGGAACCGCAAAAACCGCGCAGGCTATAACGTCATCTTCATTCCCATGCAAAACGGCAAGGCAACCGGCGAGTACGACGACTTCCTCGATGGCTTCGTCACCAAAGAAGGCCAGGTCTGGGGCCGTCCCGTCGGCGTCGCCGTCGCGAACGATGGCAGCCTCTTCGTCACCGACGACGGAACCCGCTCCGTCTGGCACGTTACCTACACCGGCAAATAGATTCTCAACAACAAGCAAAAGAGCGGCCAAAAAATCGGCCGCTCTTTTGCTTTTCCCGCTCGTGCCGTTCTTGTTGTCATCCCCGAAGGGCCTACCCTGAGCGAATGGGGAACCTCTTCTAAATCCACCCTCAAATCACCGCTTCGTACGCATACTCCAACACCGGCGCCGGAACATGCATCGTCGGCGAAAACACCAAATCTCGTTCGGTCGAAACCCGCGCCATCAGGGCCTCCATGCACTCCCCATCCAGCTGATGCGGCGAATACTTCCACATAATCGCCAAGGTATCTTCCAGCCGAATTCCTGCTCTGTAAGGCCGGTCCTCGGACAACGCGCCAAACACATCCGCCACCGCGATAATCCGAGATTCCACTGAAAGGTCCCGCGCCGTAAGCCGGTCCGGATAGCCCGTTCCATCCAACTTCTCGTGATGTTCTCCCGCAATAATTGCCATCTCGCGAAACGCCCGCACTCGCTGCAGAATCAGCCGTGTAATCCGTGGATGTCTGTGAACTGCTCGCCACTCCTCGTCGCTCAGTTCCGTGCTCTTGTCCAAAATCGTGTTCGAGATGCTCAGCTTGCCGATGTCATGCAGCATAGCCGCGCGGCGAACCAGCTGCACCCGTTCGTGAGGCAGCCCCATCGTCTCCGCAATTCCGAAGGCCGCATCCGCAACCCCAATCGAATGCCGAAACGTAAAGTGAGACTTCGCGTCCACAACATCCCCAAACGCCTCGCAGATCTGATCGACCTGGTCGGGATTCAGCTTATGCCGCGTCCCCTGATCGAGATCGAGCACGGCCTGCCGTGTATCCTCCTCGCGGTCACGATAAGAACAGTTCGTCCACAGCTTCCCCTGCCGATCCAGTGAAACCGCAATCCGCACAATCTCCGGATCGAACCAGGTCCCGCTGCGCTCCTGCAAAGTTGCAATCGCCTTCTCCGGACTGAGGCCCTTCCCGTTCGAAAAAATGTCCAGATGCTGAGCCACAGCGCTGATGCGCGAAAGCAGCGGAATCTGATCTCCCTTGATGCTGTCTGGATACCCGCTGCCGTCCCAGTGCTCATCCAGGCAGCGCACAGCCTCGGCAGCCATCCGGCCCATGCCAAGCTTGCTGACAATATTCGCGCCCCGGTCGCACCGCAGACTGATCATCTCGCGGTTGTTCTGATGCTGCGTAAGCCCAATCTGCAGAATTCTCGCTACCTTCGCAGCCGCGTTGCTGTGGGGAAGAACATTGTTCCAGAGCAGCTTCAACGTGGAAAGGTGCGGCTTCAACGGTTTGGTCCAGTCTTCCAGCTTCACCCCTGCCTTCACTGCACGGTCATCGCCGCCGACAATCTGCGACATACGGCTTGCATTGCTGCTGCACCCAATATCCTTCAGCAAAAGCGCGAAATACAGTCCGCTGGTCTGGTCCTGGGGCAGCTTAGCCTCCTCGGCAATCCGCATCCCCAGCAGGCAGCTCCGCAGAGCGTGCCCATGCACCGCTCCCTCCGTCAAATCCAATGCATAAGACAGTGCAGAGAGTATCTCCGACAGCGAAATTGACCCGTCGAAATCCGCTGCTTCCCGTCGAAAAGAGGCCGAAGTCTGAACCAAATGGATCTCCTTCCCCGCATCATCGAAGGCAGCATCGACGGGGTTCGTGCTTTACTCCACCGTGACTATATCGGCCAGACAGCCCTGTGGAAATGACCTGAAAGAGGCACACTGGTAACAGAAAAAATGCGCCTCTCCCAAATTGGGCCTGCAACCGCAGCCTGAAAATTCTCCCTCGCTTTTATGCACGCCATGTTCCATCCTTGAGATCATGCTGAGAATTTCCCCCGCCGCCCTCCTGCTTCTGATCCTCTCCGCCCTTCTGATCCTCTCCGCTCCCGTGCCAGCCCTGGCCGCTCCAGCCCCCGCTCAATCCCGCTGGGTACACACCGGACCCGATGGCAAACTCGCCTACACCCGCTCGCCCCAAGGCGACCGCATCCCCGACTTCTCCTCCGCCGGCTATCACGGTGGCGGAGTCGCGTTGCCCTCAGTCCCCACCCGCACAACCGTCGCCCCCACAGGCGCCGACGACACCCCAGCCATTCAGGCCGCTCTCGACGCCGTAGCCAATCTCCCGCTTGACACCAACGGATCCCGCGGGGCCGTCCAACTTGCCCCCGGCATCTTTCACCTCGCCGCAAACCTCCACTTCTCCGCATCAGGCGTAGTCCTGCGCGGCGCGGGCGACTCCGGCACAACCGCATCCACCCTTGAGCTCACCGGCACGCCACACCTCGCCATCCAGATCAAAGGCGACTTTCACCAGCGCGAACTAGGGCCCGCCACCACCTTGACCGACGCCTACATTCCCGCCGGAGCCACGATCATCCACGTAGCCGACGCCTCCCACATCCACCCAGGCGATACTCTCCTCATCACCAAACCCGTCACTCCCGCCTGGATCCATTTCATGCAGATGGATCACCTCACCCGCGACGGCAAACCTCAGGTATGGATCAACACCGACATCAAGGTTCGCCGCCGCGTAGCATCCGTCACAGGCAACGCGATCACCCTCGAAGTTCCTCTTACCGACTCCTTCGACTCGCAGTTCTATCCCGGTGTTCAGCCTCCCGTCGTTCCCATAGAAGTCACCGGCCAGATCGCCGAAACCGGCCTAGAAAACCTCCGCATCGTTGCCCCCGACCGCTCCGTCGACCTCAACCACGACGCCACATTCAACGGCGTCCAAATGGACAACCTCGTCGACTCCTGGCTCCGCTCCGTTGCCTTCGAAAACACCACCAACTCCGTCACCATCGGCGCCAACGCCGAGCGCATGACTATCCTTCAGGTCGACGTCACCCAGCACGCCGCCGTCTCCAGCGCCGCCAAGCCCGCCGACTTCTCCCTCAACGGCGCACAGATCCTCCTCGACCGCTGCACCGGCAAGGGCGACTCCGTCTTCTACGTCGTCACCCAGCCTCGCTCCGAGGGCCCCGTCGTCGTCCTCCACTGCCGCTTCCTCGGCGACGGCCACATCGAACCGCATCAGCGCTGGTCCACCGGCCTCCTCATCGACAATTGCGAAGTCCCCGGCGGAGGCATCGACCTGATGAACCGCGGCTCGATGGGAAGCGGCCACGGCTGGACCATCGGCTGGTCTGTTCTGTGGAACAACACCACAGGAGAAATCACCGTGCAGAATCCGCCGGGCGTCATCAACTGGTCCATCGGCGACCAGGGCGATCAAAAATCCGCCCCGATGCCAACCCCCGGCCAGCCGAACAACAACCCGCTTCTCGAACGCGGAGTGGTCGAGTCCGAAGGCAAACACGTTCAACCCGCCAGCCTCTACCTCCAGCAACTCCGCGACCGCCTCGGCCCTAAAGCCATCGCCGCCATCGGCTACAAATAGCGCCCATCCGTTAGCTCTTGCGCAACACGGCCAGTACCTCTTCTGCTGCATCGACAGCACCAATATCCTCTGGAGCCTTAGCGCCAGCCGTCAGCAGCGCACGCACCGTACCGGGATAGTCGCCGGTCTCACGGTACCAGCCATGTTCCGACCCATACAGCCCCCAGCCCAGCGGGGTTCCCTTGAACTGCCACTCCTGCACCTCCAGCGGCGCATTGTGACGAAGCAGCGCGCGCACCATCTCCACGTTGCCGTGAAATCCAGCCCAATGCAGCGGAGTCTGACCGCGATCACCCCGCGCATCCACGGGCCATCCCACATCGAGCATCATGCGCACAGCCTTCGCATTATTCCGCAACGCCGCCCCCACAACGCCCTGTCTCGCCTCCGCCGACAACTTCCCCCCCGATCTCCGGATCCTGCGCCAGCAACTGCCTCGCCAGCGCCTCATCTCCCATCTCGCAAGCCTGAGCCAACTGCAGTTCCACGGGACTTCGCTCCATCAGCAGACGAAAGACCTCGGCATGCCCGAACTCGCGGGCCAG
>Ga0206890_1059_pt1 | contig 32974 bp, 25 predicted proteins | sample Alteio_BWOrgHeat_58_FD_152960 | JGI IMG/M metagenome (GOLD analysis project Ga0206890, IMG submission 152960) | Enriched cells from forest soil in Barre Woods Harvard Forest LTER site, Petersham, Massachusetts, United States - Alteio_BWOrgHeat_Nextera6 ... | reverse complement strand
TCCCGCGAGTTCGGGTATTCCGAAACATCATTTGTAAATTATTCAACGTCCGAAAATGTTTTTAAGGTACGTTCATTTACTCCGGCAAAATATGAAGTTATAGGCGCAGGGCACAACCTGCTGGGCGCTGTATGCCTGGCTCTGCTTAAAAAATGGGATATTTTTAAACATCATGGTATCCAGCCCTTGGTTATGATAAAAAATGCTAAAATACCGTTGAAAATTACGGAGCAGGACGGTTTACCTTATGTCGGAATGAAGCAGAGCTCTGCAGAAATTATTAAAACTGTTCCGGCTGAGGTTATCGCACAGGCCGTGGGATTAAATTTTGAGGACCTTTACCTGAATGGCTGGGACATTAATATAGTTAAGACCGAAGTTGCACACTTGATGGTTCCTGTAAAGAACAGATCACTGCTAAAAAAGGCCGTCTCCCATAAATCTTTACTGAAAGAAGCTTCTGCGAAATTTGGCTTTGAAGGATGTTATTTATTTACGACAAATGATCCTGAAGCTGACACCATAGCTGAAGCGAGGTTTTTTAATCCAAGTATTGGGATTGATGAGGACCCGGCCACAGGCACTGCTGCGGGCCCGTTAGCAGGGTATCTCGAAAAGCTTGGTTATATCGACAAAGACAAGGATTTTCAGATATTACAAGGAGAATATGTGAATCAGCCATCTACCATTCACGTAAAAGTAGCAGAAGATGGAGTTTGGGTAAGCGGTTCCTCTGTAATCGTAATGGAAGGAAAGCTTTATTTATGAATACTGTTATTCTGATTTACCAGCGAATCCATTATAGGGTTTATTCTGTAGCATCGCCCACGTTCTGTCATAGGATATAAGGTAATGCAGTGCTACAATTGTAGTCATTGCAAGCGCCCAACTCACATATCCAAGATCATACAGTGCCCAGCCCGCGAAACCAAACAGGAACAGCTCCAATAACAGCCTGACAATACCCGGCACTTCAACAGGCGCCGGTTTCGGATCATTTTGAATCCTGAACACTCCCCACAACATAGCTGCAACCAAAGGGAGGCCGGGCGCAGCAATATACCGTATCCAGGTTCCGCTTAAATGCCAGCCCCAATAGCCGACGATGCCTAACATGGCAATTTCTAATAAAAACCTCAGGGCGAGATTGATAGGATTTGTATTCATGACACGTCAATAGGTTGCTTAAAGATAGGCTATTTTAGAGATTTTAAGTTAATAAAACCGTTCTGAATTTGTTAATTAATACTAAATTAAATATCGCTTAATAAAATCTTAAGCTTAAAAATATCTATCAAATTGATATTTATAAGATATATTATTTCTCCTGTATTTATTTTTTTTCATAACAGGCAACCCGATAATAAGTTCATCCGTGTTAGCTAAAGAGTATGTGCTCCATGACTGTAACCAATTAAAGAAAGGGGGATGATGTATAAGAAAAAACTCAAAACTAACCAATACTAAATCTCAGACGCGATTTATTAACCTTAAATTATTATGTACCAATGAAAAATTTATTAAAAATCAAAGTTTTGCTTGCAGGACTTATTGTGATCACTTGCTTTTATGCATGTGTTAAAGATCTCATTCCGGGTAAGGGAATTGACGTTGTTCAGGTAAATCTTGTTGCCGATACTGCCGGTTTAGGAGCCGCCAGAATTGATACTAACCTTAGTAATGCATGGGGTATTGCTGTTGCGCCAAGCGGGCCTATATGGATTTCAGCAAATCATAAAGGTGTTAGTGTGGTTTACGACCAAAACGGCCAAACATTGAGGCCTCCTGTCACTATCCCCTCTATTGCGCCCGGGCAGACTGGTGCACCAAGCGGGGTTATTTTTAACAATACTGCAGATTTTGGGGGAAACAAGTTCATTTTTGCCAGTGAGGATGGCATAATTTTGGCCTGGAGTTCGGGCAATTCAGCAGCAAAGGTGGTCGACAGGTCTTCATCCCGGTCTGTGTACAAGGGAATAGCAATGGCCACGGATGGTTCTGATAACTTCCTTTATTTAACCAATTTCAGGAATGCTAAAATTGATGTTTTTGACAAGGATTTTAATTTAGTCACAAGCAAACCCTTCCTTGATCCTGGTATTCCTGCCGGTTTTGCCCCGTTCAATATCCTGAATATTGGCGGGAAGCTGTACGTTACTTATGCTAAACAAAAGGCCCCCGATGATATGGACGACCAAAAGGGGCCGGGTAATGGATATGTTGATATTTTTAACCCCAATGGCACGCTTATAAAACGTTTTGTGTCGCAGGGTAAACTTAACTCACCCTGGGGTATGGCACTTGCTCCTGCAGGATTTGCTGATGAAGGTCAATCAATTCTCATCGGTAATTTTGGTGATGGCCATATCAATGTTTTTGATATGCAGGGGAATTTTAGAGGTCAATTACAAGACCACGGGCAAGCCCTGTCTATTGATGGATTGTGGGCCATTGATTTTCTGCAAGATAACAAACCCGGTATAAATGCCAACAGTTTACTGTTTTTTACAGCAGGCCCTAATGAAGAAGCACATGGCCTGTTCGGTTACATACACAAACGATAGTTATTGATCATAACCCCGGTTGATTGTGCCAACCGGGGTTATGTATTTTATATTTTAAGAGAAACTTATCTTTTTAAATAAATACACCAAATAAGGAGCACCAAAAATCAGGAATAATAAAAAAGGCCATTCGTTAAACAATCAAATAAATATTGAGGTAAATTTGCAGCATATTGGATTTACCGCTTGTTTATTATATGCGTTTTATTGCAATGAGTTTCCTGTTTTTAATGCTGATGATAGGTAAAACCTATGCACAGCGGGACTCATCGGCCTTAAAAAATAATGATACGTCAGTACAAAAGGAGCACGTCCCCCTGCTTGATTCTGTGGCACAGGCGATCCAGGCCAGGGATGAATTTGTGGCGGATTCAATATCCAAAGCCTATATTATTCCAGCCGATCCCCAACGCCATGATCAGCTGATTGACACTCTTTTAAAAAAGTATCTGTATACAGGATACGGCTTCCTTGATATTCCATCCAAATCAACCAGTATCTTAAGGGAAGGGCGTAGCAGGCAAACACGCGATCAATGGATCATCATCATTATTATCGGTTTACTGCTGTATACAGCTATTTTAAACCGGATAATGAGCAAGGATTTCGAAAGCGTATGGCAATCATTCTACAGTAAACGTATGATGAGCCAGGTGAGCAGGGAAGATGGTATGATCAATTCCTGGACATTCCTGGCCTTGTTTTTACTGTTCGGTTTAACTTTTGGTTTATTTTTGTATCAGCTTGCAGCATATTATCACAAGTTTTACAGTATCAGCGGGTTTCAGCTTTTTATTTCCCTGTCGTTTGTCATCCTGGTCCTGTTCGCAGTAAAGTTTCTGATACTTAAATTTATAGGCTTTGTCTTTAATATCAACAAGTTGGTGAGCGAGTACCTTTCGGTATTGTATCTTACCTATTTTAATATCGCTTTTGTGTTTCTGCCGGTGGCAGTATGCTTTGGCTTGCTTACAGATCAGTTGATACCTTATATTTTGGCCATCGCCCTTGTTTTGATCGTGGTGATATTTGTGTGGCAGTATTTGCGCAGCAGTGTAAATATCATTTCAAACATTCTATTTCATAAATTTTATTTATTTGTGTATCTTTGTGCCCTCGAAATTTGCCCTATTTTGATTTTGATAAAGGCGCTAAACATATAGGACTTAAGGTTTTTTATACAATTGCATTTTGGAAGAAAGAAAGAAAAAGGTTAAAAGTATACTGGTTACCTTACCAAAACCCGAGAACGATAAGAACCCCTATGCCGATCTGGCGAAGAAGCACAATCTGAAGATTGATTTCAGGTCGTTTATTCATGTTGAGGGGGTGCCGGCAAAGGATTTCCGTAAAGAAAAAATAACTCTTTCTGATTTTACTGCTGTGATATTTACCAGCCGTAATTCTGCCGATCATTTTTTCCGCATTTGTGAAGAAATGCGATTTGAAGTGCCGGTGGAAATGAAATATTTTTGCTTATCAGAAACGATAGCTTTGTATCTTCAAAAGTATATTCAATACCGCAAAAGGAAAATATTTTTTGGCAAACAAACCGCTGCCGACCTTGCTGAAGTGTTGAAGAAACACTCCGGCGAAAAATTTCTTTACCCATGCTCTGATGTAGCCGCAGAAGAAACCCAAAAGTTTTTGCTGGATAATGGGTATAATTTTACCCCGGCTGTGTTATTTCGTACCGTTTGCAGCGATCTCTCCGATCTGGCAGAGGTTTTTTATGATGTGATTGCCTTTTTTAGTCCGTCAAGTATACAGTCATTATACAAGAATTTCCCTGATTTTAAGCAAAATAACACCCGTATAGCCGCTTTTGGCGCCACTACACATAAAGCTGTACTTGATGCTGGCCTGATTTTGGATATACCTGCGCCAACACCTGGCGCACCATCAATGACGATGGCAATTGAGCAATATGTAAAGCTGGTAAACAAATAATTTGTAATAATTTATAAAACCTTCCTGCAACTTTTTGAACCGGCAAACCGTATAATGCCACATATTTACACTCCTTTTGGAGGTAAGTAATTAGAGTATAGGTTAATATGGATTGCTGTATTTATAACTATTAATTTATACTTTTGCTATTGAAAAAGGCAATTGTTTGCATATAAAAAAACATTTTTGTGTTTTGATTAATCTAATTTGATATATTAGTGGGTCACATTGCGTTATTGAGATAACTGATTTTTGATTTTGAAAATGAAGCAGATATACTTTTTAGTACTGGTTTTAGCCGGTGGCATATTATTAAGCGGTTGTGGCAAGGGCGGCGACAGAGGCGAATTAACCGGCGTACCGCAAAGGTCATTCAGGGCAGAGGTGCCCTATGGAATGGTATATATCCCAAGCGGCTCATTTTTGATGGGGCAAACTGATCAGGATGTTACATTTGCCCAGATAGCCCAAACCAAGCAGGTTACCATCCCGGCGTTCTTTATGGACGAAACGGAAGTGTCAAACACAAAATACAAACAGTTTGTAAACTGGGTGCGCGACTCGATTGCCATCACTAATTATCTGAACGACGATAAATACTACATTAAACCTAAAGGTGCTAAAACTGTTACCAACGGTAAAAAATATATTAATTGGGCATATGTAAAACATTACCCGCTTTCATTTTACAGCACTAAGGGTAACGCTAAAACCGGCGCAGCAAGTCTTGCTAAATTACAGGGAATGTATTACCAGGGCGACGACAGGGTTTTTGACCGAAACGAACTGGATGTGCGTTTATTAAAATATAATTACTCGCTTCTTGACCTGCGTGACGCTGCTGAGTATAAAAATGACAAGACCAAGAAGCGTTCTGATTTCATAATGAGAGATACGGTTCCGGTTTATCCTGATACACTGGTTTGGCTGAGCGATTTTTCATACGCTGCCAATGAACCTATGGTAGAGGGTTATTTTTCTCACCCTGCATACCGCAACTATCCGGTTGTTGGTGTAACTTGGAGACAAGCAAGAGCATTTAACGCATGGCGTACCCGCTATAACGACAACTATAAGGATTCACATGGCCTGGCACATCGCCTGCCTTATCAATTACCAACCGAAGCTGAGTTTGAATATGCAGCCCGCGGAGGCAGGATAGGGACAGATTATCCATGGGGTGGTCCTTATATCAAAAACGCAAAGGGATGCCTGATGGCGAACTTTAAACCTGGCCGTGGTAATTATGCTGACGACGGCGGTGCTTATACAGTGAATGTCCGTTCTTATTTCCCAAATGATTACGGATTATATAATATGGCAGGTAATGTGGCCGAATGGACATCATCAGCATTTGATGAATCAGCCTCAACATTTGTACATGACATGGCTCCGACCTTAGAATACGAGGCAAAGCCGTCTGACCCGCCTGTGCTGAAAAGAAAAGTTGTACGCGGCGGATCATGGAAGGATGTAGGTTATTTCCTTCAAAATGGTACACGCACGTACGAATACCAGGATACCGCAAAATCATATATCGGGTTCCGTTGTGTGACCCATTATTTGGGGCGCGATATTAAGGACAAACACTAAGTTTATTTAAATCACTAAATTAAATTCTAACTATTTATTAAATTGTTATGGCAGGGAAGAAACAACCTTACGGAATCAATAACATTGTATCATGGGGCGCATCAGTGGTTATTATCGGATTACTATTCAAGATCCAGCACTGGCCTTATGGCGGTACCTTTATATCAGCTGGTCTGATAACCGAAGCCGCGCTGTTTTTTCTTTTGGGCTTTCAAAGAGATAAGGAAGAGGAACATATCGATTGGACGCGTGTATATCCTGAGTTAAGTGAGGATTTTAAAGGTGAATTACCAAAATCATCTCAATTAGGTGGTGGTGGTGTTTCAAGCACTGCGGCATTGGATAAAATGCTGACAGAAGCTAAGATCGGTCCTGAGTTGATCACAAGCCTGGGCGATGGTTTAAGAACTTTCGGCGATAAGGTGTCAACCATATCAAATGTTGCCGATGCCGGCCTTGCCACTACCGAATTTTCCTCAAAAGTTAAATCAGCAGGTGCAAGCTATGACAAGTTAAGCAGCGCTTTTGAGATGGCGTCATCTAACCTGGCTGAAATGGCCAACTCAAATGTTGATTCGAAAGCCTATCACGAACAGGTGAACAACCTGGCCAAAAATTTATCAGCCTTAAATGCAGTATACGAACTGGAACTGCAGGATTCAAGCGCTCATTTAAAATCAATGAACAAATTCTATCATAACATGGCTTCAACCATGCAAAACTTTACAGAATCATTGGATGATTCACAACAGTTTAAAGCTGAAGTTGCACGCCTTGCCAAGAATTTGAGTTCATTAAATTCGATATATGGCAACATGTTATCGGCAATGAGTCAGCCAAGGGCTTAATTAACTAATAATATACTAACCTAACAGATAGATATATAACAAATGGCCGGAGGTAAACAAACCCCAAGACAGCGAATGATAGGTATTCTGTACCTGGTGCTTTTAGGCTTGATTGCCCTGGAGGTTCCCGAAAATTTGCTGGATGCGTTTAAAAATATAAGTGATAGCTTAACTGCTTCAAAAACTAATGTTAATACTGGTATTAATGGTACGTTTGATGCATTTGAGAAAACCAAACTGCTACAGGAACCTGAAAGAGCTAAGGAGCCATACGCAAAGGCCCAAAAAGCTAAGAAATTAGCTGATGATCTGGATGCATATGTTGAATCTTTGAAAACCACATTAGTAAAAGAATCAGGTGGTATGAGTGAAGCTACCGGTGACTACGCAGGTCGCGAAGGTTTGGATTTTTCTGTTGACCTGATGGTTGAGAGGAGAAAGAATGCTTACGAGCTTCATAAAAAAATGGATGCTACAAGAGAGCAGCTTATAAGTTTATTGGATCCTAAGGATCAGGTCGGCGTAAAATTGCCGCTACAGGCTGTACCACCAAAACCCCGTACAGGGTTTCCTACTAAAGATTGGGAACAGGCTAATTTTGGCGAAGGTATTCCAATGGGCGCTGCGATGACAGCTTTTATAAAAATACAAGCAGATATAAAAAACTCTGAAAACGAAGTTGTTAAAAAGATATTAGGTAAAGTTGACCAGGCACAAGTTAACCTAGATAAATTTAGCGCCGTAGCTGTTGCGCCGACAAGCTATGTATTAGTGGGACAGCCTTATACCGCTGATGTATTTTTGACTGCATATGATTCAAAAGCAGATCCGAAAATAACAGTGGATGGTTCACCTATTCATGTAGAAGGCGGGAAAGGTAAATATATTGGAAGCACAAGCTCAGAAGGGCTTAAAAAATGGAAAGGTACTATACAGGTAAAACAAGCAGATGGTACTTACAAGCCTTACGATATACCTGAGCAATCTTATATGGTGGCAAGGCCATCGGCGGTAGTATCGCCGGATAAGATGAACGTATTGTTCATCGGTGTGCCAAATCCGGTTTCGGTATCCGCCCCCGGTGTTGCAAAAAGCGATCTTAGGGTTACAATGTCGAACGGCTCTTTAAACGGTTCTAACGGAACATATACCGCTACGGTAAACTCGCCCGGCGATGCAACCATTACGGTATCTGGCCAGGTGGGTGGTAAAACGATGACTTTAGGTTCAACTTTATTCCGTATCAAACGTATACCTGACCCTAAGGCCCAGTTTGCAGGTAAGAGCAGCGGAGCAACAAGTGCAGCAAATTTAAAGGCGCAGGACAGGCTTTTTGCCAAACTGGAGAATTTTTACTTTGACACAAGGTTTGACGTAGTAAGATTTACAATGTATATTTTTAAGCCAAGGCAGGATGCAGTTATTTTGAATAGCTCCGGCAGTGAATTAACGCCCGCTATGAAATCAGCGTTAAACACGATCAGTCCTGGTTCGAAAATTGTATTTAGTAATATACTTGCTAAAGGGCCAGGTGGCGAGAGGGGACTTGATGATATTATATTAAGTGCAAATTAAAGCGTTATGAAAAAGAGAATTTTGGTTATTGTACTTTGTTTGGCTTGTGTAGCTTCATTCGCTCAAAAAAAGAAGAAAAAAACTACAGCCAAAAAGCCTGCTCCAACACAGGTGAGCAATACTGGTACACAATTGGCAGCAACTGATACTACCAAAAAACCGGCTGCACCTTCAAAACCATTTGACAGGCCGCTTGACGGGTATTACAAAAAATCAAATATCTTAAGCGCAAAGGTAACCCCGTATCCAAATCTGCGAGAATCGGATGTGGCATTTGCAAAACGTGTTTGGCGTGAGATTGATGTACGTGAGAAAATGAACCAATACCTGGCATCACCAAAAATGCGCCTCATAGATGTACTGATGAACTCAATAGCCGCTGGTGAATTAACAGCTTATGATGCTACACCTGATCCTAAAAACGATCCTAATGGAGATGGTTTTTCAAAACCACTGAAACCAGGTGAAGCAAGAAATAAAATGGCTGATAGTGTTTTGGTTGATAAGTTTGATAAAAATGGTGATAAAGTTAGTTCAGTACTAAAGGCCGGCGAATTTAACCCGGATAGCGTAGTGAAATTCCGCATTAAGGAAGACTGGGTTTTTGACAGGCAGCGCTCTATTTTTGAACCCCGTATTATTGGTATAGCACCAATGGTAAAAATAAAGGTTGGAGGTGTTGATGCTGATTATCAGCCTGCATTCTGGATATATTTCCCTGATGCCCGCCCAATCCTGGCTACTAAGGAAGCGGTGAGCAGGGCCAGTGATAATACAGGCTTAAGCTTTGATGACGTATTTATGAAAAGGATATTTTCCAGCTATATTGTGAAGGTATCTAACGATAAAGATGAACGTATTAAGGACTATGCACAAGGTATAGACAAACTTTATGAAGCCGAGAAGATAAAGAAGAACCTGATGGATTGGGAACTTGATCTTTGGAAATATAACCAATAAATTAGCTAAAATATTGAAGTAAAAAGCCTTAAGTCGTAATCCGGCTTAAGGCTTTTTAGTTTAATCAGCTCTCATTCAATACTTCCCTGGTGAAGTAAGCTGTAATTGCCTTAGCCTGTTTCAAATTTACTACCTCCTGCAATTCTTCGCTTGTTGCTTCACGGATCTTTTTTACAGATTTAAAGTACTTCAATAGTTTCTCTGCCGATGTTTTTCCAATGCCGTCTATCAGTTCCAATTCAGTGGCAAGTGTGCCCTTATCGCGTTTTTTACGGTGAAAAGTAATGCCGAAACGATGAGCCTCGTCCCTTAACTGTTGAATTATCTTTAACGTTTCCGATTTTTTATCAAGGTAAAGCGGATACTGATCGCCCGGATAATACAACTCCTCCAATCTTTTTGCGATACCGATCACGGTAACCTGCTTATCAATCCCAAGCAACTTAAGGCTTTTTATGGCCGATGACAATTGCCCCTTTCCGCCATCAATAATGATTAGTTGTGGTAATTCCGTGCCCTCATCCAGCATGCGCCTGTATCGCCTATGAACAGCTTCCTCCATCGTGGCAAAATCATTTGGCCCCTCAACAGTTTTTACATTAAAGTGCCGGTAATCCTTTTTTGAGGGTTTGCCATCCTTAAAAACTACAATAGCCGATACCGGATATTTCCCCTGGAAATTCGAATTGTCAAAGCACTCGATGTGCCGGGGCAGCTGGTTCATCCGCAGGTCCTTCATCATGGTGGTGAGCAGCCTTTCGGTACGTATCTCGGGGTTGAGTTTTTCGTATTGATCTATCCTTTCCCTTTTAAAGAACTGCACATTTTTGTACGACAGGTCGAGCAGCTTTTTCTTCTCGCCTAATTTGGGTACCGTGAATTTTATTTTCGGATCGCTAACATCAAGTTCAAATGGAATAATTACTTCTTTAGAATGACTATCATACCTTGTTCTGAACTCAGAAATGGCAATCGTCAACAACTCATCATCGCTTTCATCCAGCCGTTTTTTTAGTTCGATGGTCTGCGTTTGGATGATAGTGCCATTCATTACCTTCAGGAAGTTAACAAAGGCATATCGCTCATCTGAGGCAATATTGAATACATCCACATCCGTAATGGACGAATTTACCACGGTTGATTTGCTCTGGTAATTTTCCAGCAGATCGAATTTTCTCTTGAGCCTGTGAGCCAGCTCAAAATTAAGATTTGCTACTGCGTCATCAATATCTGTTTTCAGGTTACGTACAACAGCACCTATCTTACCGCTTAAAATATTTTGTATCTCTTCAATATTGTGTGCATAATCATCTTCGGTTTGATAATTCTGGCAGGGCCCCTTGCAATTGCCCAGTTGGTATTCAAGGCATACCTTAAATTTTCCTGCATCAATATTTTGGCGGGTAAGCGCCAGGTTGCAGGTGCGTAATGGATAGGTTTCCTTAATCAAGCCCAAAATAGCATGCATCATGCTGATAGACGCATAAGGTCCCAGGTATTTTGACCCATCCTTTATGATCCTCCTGGTCCAGAAGATGCGCGGGAAATTTTCATTCTTTATAATGATCCAGGGATAGGTTTTATCATCCTTTAGCAGCACATTATACCGTGGCTGATGCTTTTTAATCATGCTGTTTTCCAGCAGCCAGGCATCAACCTCAGTATCAACAATAGTAAAGGTGATATTACGTATTTTGGAAACTAAAACCCTTGTCTTAGCATTTACATTGATGTCCTTATTGAAATAGGAATTGACACGATTGCGCAGGTCCTTTGCCTTGCCGATATATATCAGCTCTTTTTCTGCATCCCAAAACTGGTATACACCAGGCTTATGAGGAATATTCTTTATTGCCGCCCTGTGATCAAACTTCTCCATAACTTTTGTCATTGGTCATTGAGTCATTAGTCATTTGGTGCAATCTCAATTTAACCACTACAATTTTTACAACCACTCCAACCAAACCTAAAACCCCAACTTCTTATCCACATCACTGGGTGTACCTTGTTCCTGCTGATCATAGGCGCTGCAATCGAGCGTAATGGTAAGGGGGGCTTTCGGCGGATCGAAATCCACATTCCTTTGGATGCCCAGATCGGGGTTTGCGTAGATCTTTTTCATATACAAGGCAAATATAGGCAGGGCAGTATTTGCACCCTCGCCTAAGTAGGTCGACCTGAAGTGAAAATCCCTGTCCTCGCAGCCTGTCCACACACCCGTAACTAGTTGTGGCACCATGCCCATAAACCAGCCGTCTGAGTTGTCCTGCGGTGTACCAGTTTTACCGGCTACAGGGTTCTTGATACCATATTTATACATTAGCCTTGATCCTGTACCATTCTCGATAACTCCTTTCATCATATAGGTCATTACATAGGCAGTTTGCTCGTTCATCACCTGTTCCACCCTTGGTTTATGGGTGTAAAGCACATTGCCCTTTTTATCTTCAATGCGTAATATGAAGGTAGGTTCGGTCCATACGCCATGATTGGCAAATATTGAATAGGCACCGGTCATGTCATATACCGATGCATCAAACGTACCCAGGCAAATTGAAGGGTAAGGCCCGAGATCAGGACTGGTGACACCCATTTTTTTGATCAGGTTCATTACTGGCACCGGGCCCACCTGTTTCATCACGTAGGCGGTTACATAGTTTTGTGAAAAAGCAAGCGCAGTTCGCAATGTTATAGCTCCTTGCTTCCAATCAGATGATGATTGTTTTGGTGTCCAGTCCTCCTGCCCGGGTATGGGTATACTTACGGGGACATTATCCACCTTCATGCAAGGTGAATAACCATTATCCACAGCAACGGCGTAGGTAAAAGGTTTGGCTGTTGAGCCCACCTGCCTTGTACCATTCTTCACCTGGTCGTATTTAAAATGTTCAAAGTCGATACCGCCTACCCATGCCTTGATATAGCCGGTTGTGGGGTCCATACTCATCAGCGAGTTGCGCAGCAACATTTTTGAATACACAATGGAATCCATCGGTTTCATCACACGGGTTGTATCACCATGCCAGGTGAACAGGTCCATTTCAGTTGGTGTATTAAAATCCTTCTTTATTTCATCGGCCGACATGCCCTTCAGGGTGTCCTCCTTGTAACGGTCAGACCTGTGCATCCCCTGATCCAATAGTAATTTGAAATTCTTGATGCTTTTATATAAGCTGTACCCTTTCCAGTGGTTGTTAAATTGTGTCTGGAGAATACGCATGTATTCCTCCTGTGCTTCCTCGGCATATTGCTGCATGGTTAGATTAATGGTAGTATAAATTTTCAACCCATCCCTGTCAAGGTCATAAGGCGTACCATCAGCCTTGGTAATGGACTCTTTATCAAATATCTTTTGTACTTCCTTTTTAAGCACCGCCCTGAAATAAGGTGCGGGTCCGTCAATGTGGGTGCTCGGACTAAAATCCAGGCCCAGCGGTTTGCTTCTAAATTCTTCCAACTGCCCCTCGCTAATATAGCCTTGTCTTTCCATTAAGGTAAGCACCACATTGTTGCGGCGGTTCAATGCATTTTGAGGGTGATTGATGGGCGAGTAAAGGCCTGGCCCGTTGATCATTGCGACCAACAGCGCCGCCTGGTCAACAGTAAGCTTATCAGGAGTGGTATTGAAATAAGTGTGCGCTGCCGATTTGATGCCAAATGTGTTATAAGCGCCGAAATCGACTGTATTAAGATACATCGTGATGATCTCTTCCTTGGTATAATGCCGTTCCAATTGCACGGCGGTTATATTTTCCTTCAGCTTTTGTGTAAAGCGCACCAGTTTATTATGCGAGCGCTCGGAAAACAGGTTTAAAGCAAGCTGCTGGGTGATAGTACTGCCGCCCTGCCTTTTAAAAAGGTTAAGAAATATAATGCTGAAAAGCCTCCTGAAGTCAATCCCTGAATGATCGTAGAAACGTTCGTCCTCGGTTGCTATCAGCGCGTGGATCACATTTGGGGATATTTCCTTATAGGTAACACTCGATCTGTTTTGAACATAATAAGTGCCCAATATTTGTTTGTCGGACGAGATGATCTCAGATGCCTGGTTGCTTTTCGGATTTTCCAGGTCGCGAAAGGATGGCAACGGGCCGAAAGCATTCAGGTAGGCTGCCAGTATCAGGATTACCAACAGCGCAAAACAGCCTATAAAAAACCGCCAGATATACCAGTTGTATCTTTTAATATCCTGATTACTGAGTGTGCCGTTCGTCTTTTTTATTTGGGCCATAGGTTCAATGTAGCAAATACAAATATATCAACTTTAAATACTTCAATCTTAATAAAGGTAACCCGGGTTTACACAGTTTATTTTATCATAAACCATTTAATAGTTATTCTGATAAAAGTCCATATAACTATCCAGCCTGTTTTTATTAATTACCTTATCCAGGTTTTCTTTGGTGATAATGAAGAAAGTATACTTATCCTTCGGCACCTTCATAATATCCGGCATTAGCGGAACAATAGCGCGGGCATACTGTTTTACATCGTTGAGGCTATTAAAGCGGCCCACATAAATAAGCTGGTTATCATCGCCCACATCAAGCAGCTGATGGGTTATCGGCACATTTTCATAATTGGCCCTGTTAAACTGCCCTATACCGAAGCGTGAAGATGCCAGGTTAACCGTTGCTGTACTCACATTCACCACAAAATAATAGTTTGTGCTATCGCTAAGTGAGAAAATAGATGGAACAGGCTTTTTGGCAGGCGCCGCTGGTTGGTTTGATGTATCCGCCTTTGTTGCATTTTGCGTTTCAGCCAGTTTATTGGCAGCAAGTTGCTGCGCGGTATCAGGCTTTGTTGTAACCGTAGGATTAGCCGCAGGTTGGTTTGCCGGCTGTTTTACTGCAGGTGGTTTTGCAACGAGCTTGGCAACAGCCTGTTGCTGGCCCACCGTAGGGTTATTAGGATTGGGATTAATATAAATCTGTTGAACTACCTCAGGTATGAATGGCTCTTCATTGGGGTCCTTATCAGTTAAGGCAAATGGCCGCTTCGCCATTTCCGTTTTGTGTGCATTTACGTAAACAAGATGCTGTTTTACTAATGGAACGATAAGCCGGTCGTCAGGGTATTGGCTGACGATCTTCGACAGGTCATCAGTGAAAGGAGCCAATTTTTCAAGGTGCCCCGCAGATATTGCCCTCAAATAAGCCAATTGCGCCGACCACTTATTATTGGGGCGCTGTTTTTGCAACTGATCGATCTTGTCTATTGCCTTTTGATAATCCTTTTTCGCATAATCATCATAAACCTCATTATATAAGCCATTGATCTCTGCATCAGCGTCGTCCAGCTTCTTGGCATATTCGGGGTCGATGATCACTTTTGCAAATGGGCTATCCGGGTAATTCTTGAGCAAAAGGTTTTTAAACTCGTCCGATTTTGTTGGATTGTCGTCACTATACAACCTGTACAGGTTATAATAAAGTGCAGCTTTATCGGGTGAAGCAGGGAACCGGCTTAAAAGCAGCTCATAAATGGCTATAGCCTCCTTTTTGTCACCCAAAATATCCCTGTAAAAGTTGGCGATATCAAAATAGGCACTATAAATACGCAAGTTTGATTGTGCCAGCAAATCGGGTGTCAAAGGCAGGTCCTTTATTAATTGTTGCCTATAATTGCCTGCTGAAGTTGCATTTTTGGCCTTATTTACCTGGTCGGGAGAAGCATCGGGGTCGATAGCCTGTGAGGTATTGCTTGTAATATCGCTGCTTGCCCTGTTGCTTCGGCGCCAGTTGTCCTCCAATTTACGGTTGCCCCATCTTCGCTTAAAATCCGAAAAGCCCTGGCTTACGGCGCTTGAGTTATAAAAATAAAAACTTCCGCCAAAATTACCACCTTGCGGACCACTGTTATTACTATTAGATAGGTTGCTGCCAGCATTGCTGGCTAATTCGGCCTGTTGCTGCAGTATTTGCCGGTTCACCATGGCATCAATATGTGCGGCCCTGGCTTTTTCATCCAGTTGAGCCAGCATTTGCAGCGTATCTTCCCTGGCTATGATCCCGAACCTATCTGCCAATAGTTGAAGATTGTCCCGCTTTTTTTGGATGATCTGATACCCCGGATAATTGGGCGAGAGGTTCATTAAGGTACTATCGTAATATTTTTTAGAGCCTATGTAGTCAGCCTTATTTTTAAAATAGATATCGGCAAGTCTTAAATACGACAGGCCCTTCTGGCTCTGATTCTTCCTGCTGTTGCGTACCGATAACCGATAATTTTTAACGGCATTATCAATATCCTTTTTTGCGAAATAAAGCTCGGCTATCTGGAAATAGATCTGATCGGTAAAATCCTTATTGTTCTCATTCTTTAAAAGACTTCTTAACCGGTCTATCCTGTTTGTCTTGTCGCCGGTTTGATATTCCTCTATCCTTATGCGGTTAAGATTGGCATTAAAGGCCATTTCAAAAAGCACATTACTGTTAACCAGGCTGCTGTAATTCTTGTAGGCATCTGCGTTTTTATTGTTCAGCTCCTGCAATTGCGCCAAAATGAATGTCCAGCGTAACCTTTCTGTTTTTTCCCGACTATGCTGTATGGCTTGTTTGGCCATCTCCTCGCCATCGGGATAATCCTGCACATCAATATCGTATTGCAGTTTAGTGGCATATACATCTGCAGTAATACTTTTTTTAGGGTTGATGTTTCGGATGGCGGTATCTAAAACCAGTTTAGCCTTTGGCAGCAAGTTCAGATAGATCATCGATCTCGCCTTCCAAACCAATGCCTCCTGCACAAGCTGAGGTTTCTCAGGGAACGACCTGACCACATAGCTAAAAAACTCGACTGCGTTAAAGTAATCTCCCTCTAAATAACTTGCCTTTCCCAAAAGCAGGTAGGCATCACCTAAAAAATGGCTTTGTTCCTTGATGTTGATGATCTTATTGCCCTTAACCTTTACCTCTTCAAGGTCCTTATCTGCGGATGTTGACCGGGCCGTGGTGTCCTGGTAAACACTTAGTATCTCATTATATGAATCTACAAATGATAGGGCATAGCTATCCTGTTTTTGGCGCAGGATCTCGTTTGCATCAAAAAGAATATTGTAGTGCGCCGTCAGGTTTTGCAGGCTGCGGTTAACCCCACTCTTGTTTTCAAGCGAGCACCCTGCAACAAGCAGCACAAGAACCAGGAAAATTATTCGCTTAAATACAGAAATTTCAGAAATACGCCTCAAAATAAAACCATCAATTAGAAAAGCCTTGCTAATTTACTAAATACTATCAAATAGGATTAATAAATTTGCAGATGGCTAAAAATGAACAAGATGATGATGACAGCAGACCGCTTAATGCTTATGCGAAATATAGCGGACTTGGTTTCCAGATGATTGCTGTTATAGGTGTGTTTACTTATGCAGGGTATAAGATAGATCAATCTGCCCATCATCAGGTAAAATGGGTAACCGCGATACTTTCATTGATCGGTGTTTTTATCTCCTTATATATAGTTATTGTATCTTTGAAAAAATAATTCTGAGGTGAAAGCTGAAACCTGCCTGTCGGCAGGCAGGGGTTAAAGGAGAAAGGTCAACTCCGTTTAATCGGTGCAATCATCAATCAATCGGTGTAATCCAAAAAAATAAATGAAAATTCTTCCGTCTATATCTACCTATTTGTTGTTTTTGATTTTGCTGACAATTTTGCCCCTTACCATGCAGCATAACGGCTATGATGACTGGCTTGTCCCCAATTTCTGGCTGGTGTTCTTTTACCTGTCGGGACTTACCTTTTTGGTGCTTGCCGCTATCCTCTTCGTACAATACAAAAACCAGGAATATTATGTGCAGGCATTCCTTGCAGGAACCACGGTAAAGATATTGGGGTGCATATTTTTTATCATTATTTTTTTGATGAAAAATAAGGTAAATAAGCATTTTTTCCTGGCCGATTTTTTTTACATATATTTCTTAAATATGGGCTTTGAAATTTATCTGCTGTTGCGTAACTTGCGGCACAAAAATTTAAGGTAGAAAACTTCATTTAGATGAACAACGGCTCGATTTTGAACTCAAAAATTTTTAGAATTTTCTTCATTTGCGCGTTTTTTTTTACTTGCAAGCGCATTTTCTAAATCGGCAATGGCCCAGGAAAAGGCTGCTGAAGGCACAGAAAAGAAGTTCGATCCTAAAGACGCAATACTTGAACATATTGCAGATTCTCACTCCTGGCCCGTTGCCATACCGCTGCTAAAAGAAAAATTTATTGCATTGCCGGTTATCCTTTATACTGATAAAGGCCTGGAGATATTTTCATCAGATAAAATTAGGGAAGAGGAAGTAAATGGCGAGCCGCAAAGGAAAATATACCAGGGTGCAAATTATTCTTATACTGCCGAAAAGGATAAGATAAAAATTGTTGATGCAAGCGGAAATATTGACGAAGCTGCCAGCAAAAAGATATGGGATTTCTCCATCACCCGCAATGTAATCAGTTTGTGGATGTCGGGCACCATCCTTTTGTTGGTGTTTTTCACTATTTCGTCATCCTATAAGAAACGTGTTGGTAAAGCACCAAAGGGTTTGCAATCATTTTTAGAGCCTCTTATTGTATTTGTTCGCGATGATATTGCTATTCCTAATATGGGTGTCAAATATGTAAGGTTTATGCCTTTATTGCTTACGGTTTTCTTTTTTATCCTGATCAATAACCTGCTGGGTATGGTAACATTCTTCCCGGGTGGTTATAACTTAACGGGTAATATCGCAGTAACTGCCACGCTATCGGTTATTATACTTTTTGTAGTTAACCTGAACGGCAACAAGCATTACTGGAAGCACATTTTTGTGCCAAACCCATGGTGGTTATTTCCTATCATGATCCCGGTTGAAATAGTTTCGATCTTCTCAAAGCCTATTGCATTAATGATTCGTTTATTTGCGAACATCACCGCAGGGCATATCGTAATATTGAGTTTAATATCGCTCATCTTTATTTTCAGAACGCTTTGGGTTTCGCCTGTATCCATTGTTTTCGTTGTATTTATGGATTGCATCGAATTGCTGGTGGCATTCCTTCAGGCTTACATTTTTACCCTGCTCTCATCTCTGTTCATCGGGATGGCTATGGAAGAGCACCACTAAATAGAATTAATTATATAATTAATATACACGTTTAAATTATCAAACAATGACTGGAATGATTGGAACTTTAGCACAAGCTGTAGGAATGCATGGAAACATTGCTGCGCTTGGTGCAGGTTTGGCCGCTATCGGCGCTGGTATTGGTATTGGCCAGATCGGTGGTAAAGCCGTTGAAGCCATTGCCCGCCAGCCAGAAGCTATCTCTAAAATTCAAACAAACATGATCATCGCTGCAGCTCTTGTAGAAGGTGTGGCTTTGTTTGCTGTGGTAGTAGCTATGATTGGCTAAAAAATATCCCGGAGCGGTTGGCTCCGGGCTGTTTTTAAATTTGATTAGGTTAAATTATTAAAAATATACTATGGATTTAGTTACCCCCAATATTGGTTTAGTCTTCTGGACAACGATCTGTTTTGCGATACTATTGTTTTTATTAGGAAAGTTTGCCTGGAAGCCTATACTGGCTGCAATAAGCGAACGTGAAAAATCAATCGAAAGTGCGCTTTCAATGGCCGAAGCCGCCAAAGAAGAAATGGCACGCCTGACAAGTGAAAACGATGCATTGCTTAAGCAGGCACGCGCTGAGCGCGACTTGATCCTGCGCGAAGCTAAGCAGGTAAAGGACCAGATCATCAATGATGCTAAGGAAACAGCCAATGCCGAGGGCGCCCGTATGATAGAGCAGGCACGCTTGGAAATAAGTAATCAGAAAGCATTAGCGATAGGGGACATCAAGAACCAGGTAGCTACTTTATCTATTGAGATTGCTGAAAAGATATTGCATATGCAGCTTGACAATCAGCAAAAACAAGATAAACTTGTTGCTGATCTGCTAAAGGAAGTGAAATTGAAGTAATTTCGGATTTCGAATGTTCAATTTCGGATTTAAGTCCATTTGAATATTAGATTGAAGAACAAAAGATAAATTCGAAATCGTAAATCCGAAATTCGAAATAAAAAAGATATGTCTGAAACAACAGTTGCAACCAGGTACGCCAAATCGATCATTGATCTTGCAGAGGAAAGAAAAACCCTCGAAGCGGTCAGGAAGGATATGGAGCTTTTTTCGCAAACATTAAGAGCAAATCATGAGCTACAGGCAGTTTTGGCCAATCCTATTATTGGTCATGCCAGGAAGATCAGGATATTGGAAGCCATCTTTGGGGATAAGATCAATAAAGTAACCGATTCTTTCTTTAAGATCATGGTGAATAAAAGCCGTGCCGGAGTATTGTATGCTACCGCAAAGGAATTTATCAACCAGTATAATATTATTAAGCATATCCAAAGGGCTTATGTGGTATCGGCTACGCCTTTGTCGGAAGAAAACAAAAAACAAATAATCGCTGAATTGAAGGTTGCTACCGGTGGAGAAATTGAACTTCATACAAAAGTGAATGCGAATTTAATAGGCGGGTTTGTACTTACAATAGGCGACAGGCAGGTAGATACAAGTTTATCAAGTGCCCTTGCCCGTTTAAAACATGATTTTGCCCAAAGAGTAATAACAATTTAAAACGAATTCTTAAAAAATAAAAAATGGTAGAGGTTAGACCAGACGAAGTATCAGCAATTTTGCGTCAGCAATTATCGGGCTTCAAGTCAGAATCTGAATTAGAAGAAGTAGGTACCGTTCTCCAGGTTGGGGATGGTATCGCACGTGTTTACGGATTAACTAAAGTACAATCTGGTGAGCTTGTTGAATTTGAAACAGGTTTACAGGGTATCGTACTTAACCTTGAAGAAGATAACGTGGGCGTAGTATTGTTAGGGTTATCTGATGGAGTTAAAGAAGGTGACACCATTAAGCGTACAAAAAAGATCGCTTCTATCAACGTAGGTGAAGGCATGCTTGGCCGTGTGGTTAACACCTTAGGCGCACCGTTAGATGGTAAGGGACCACTCAAAGGCAAATTATACGAAATGCCTTTAGAGCGTAAAGCTCCGGGGGTAATTTACCGCCAGCCGGTAACTGAACCATTGCAAACAGGTATCAAAGCTATTGATGCGATGATCCCAATCGGCCGCGGCCAACGTGAGCTGGTGATCGGTGATCGTCAGACAGGTAAAACTGCAGTTTGCATCGATACCATTATCAATCAGAAAGAATTTTATGCTGCAGGGCAACCGGTGATATGTATATACGTGGCTTGTGGTCAGAAAGCGTCAACCGTTGCGAACATTGTTCGTACACTGGAAGAAAACAACGCGATGGCTTATACCATCGTAGTATCTGCCTCTGCAGCCGACCCTGCTCCAATGCAGTTCTTCGCACCATTTGCAGGTGCCGCAATTGGCGAGTACTTCCGTGATACAGGGCGCCCTGCTTTGATCATTTATGATGACTTGTCGAAACAGGCTGTTGCTTACCGTGAGGTATCATTGTTATTGCGTCGCCCACCGGGCCGTGAGGCTTATCCTGGTGACGTGTTTTACCTGCACAGCCGTCTATTAGAGCGTGCTGCGAAGATCAGCCAGAATGATGAGATAGCACAAGCTATGAATGATCTTCCTGAATCGATCAGAGGTATTGTTAAAGGCGGTGGTTCATTAACAGCATTACCTATTATCGAAACACAGGCAGGTGACGTATCAGCATACATTCCGACCAACGTAATTTCGATTACTGACGGACAGATATTTTTGGAATCGAATCTGTTTAACGCTGGAGTTCGCCCGGCTATCAACGTAGGTATCTCGGTATCACGTGTGGGTGGTAATGCGCAGGTGAAATCCATGAGGAAGGTTGCCGGTACTTTGAAACTTGACCAGGCACAATTCCGTGAGCTGGAAGCCTTCTCAAAATTCGGTTCTGACCTGGATGCATCAACCAAAGCAGTGCTTGACAAAGGTGCCCGCAACGTGGAGATCCTGAAACAAGGGCAATACGCACCGGTAACGGTTGAAAAGCAAGTTGCGATAGTTTATGCAGGTACAAAAAACCTGATGCGTAACGTGCCTATAAATAAGATAAAGGAATTTGAAAGCGAATATACTACTCAGTTAGAAATGCGTCATCCGGAAACACTGGCTGCTTTAAAAGCCGGCAAACTGGACGACCAGATCACCGGCGTACTGGACACAGTAGCAAAGGAACTGGCAGGGAAATATTAATGTGCAAATGTGCGGATATGCAAATGTGCAGATGATTGCATAGCCGTACACTTGATTAATTGAACAAATACAAAGTAATTTGCACATCTGCACATTTGAAATTTGCACATCCAATAAATGGCTAATTTAAAAGAAGTAAGAAACAGGATCAAGTCGGTAAGCTCAACACAGCAGATCACCAAGGCTATGAAAATGGTTTCGGCGGCTAAGCTGAAGAGAGCCACCAACGCTATTGTACAGTTGCGTCCCTATGCGAATAAGCTAAAGGAAATGCTGGCGAACCTTTCCGCAAGTCTGGAAGATGGTTCATCGCCGTTTTTGCTGGAACGCGAACCGAACAAGGTATTGATTGTGGTAGTTACATCAAATCGTGGGCTGGCCGGTGCCTTTAATGCTAACGTGATAAAACTGGCAAATAACGTGATCGCTGAAAAATACAGCAATCAGTTAAGGGCTGGCAATGTTTCCATCATTGGTATAGGTAAAAAAGGCCAGGAGTTTTACCAGAGGCGTAAATATAACGTGATAGGCAACAACAATGAATTGTACCAGGATCTCAACTTTCTGAATGTTTCCAAAGTTACAGAGGCCATCATGGAAGGCTTTTTAAAAGGTGAATACGACCGTGTTGAATTGGTTTATAATCAATTTAAAAATGCGGCTGTACAGATCCTGACTGTTGAACAATTATTGCCTGTTCCAAAAACAGAAAAGAAACCTGATGCGAAAGCTGTACAGGTTGATTACATATTGGAGCCTTCGCAAGAAGAGATCGTTCAGCAACTGATCCCTAAAAATATCAAAATACAATTGTACAAAGCTGTATTAGATTCGCATGCTTCTGAGCACGGTGCACGTATGACCGCGATGGACAAGGCGACCGATAATGCAGGCGAATTATTAAAGGCGCTTAAATTGTCATACAACCAGGCCCGCCAGGCAGCTATCACAACCGAGCTTACCGAAATTGTGAGCGGTGCTGCGGCATTATCATCAAACTAAATCAGTTTTAGACTTAAATATTCTAAAGGCTTTTCTGCAAAGAAAAGCCTTTTTTGTTTTGCCCTTGTCATTCTGAGCGTAGCGAAGAATCTTCTACAGCAGAATAGATTCTTCGCTATGCTCAGAATGACAGGAAAGTGATTGGCTCACCTATAAAAGAATAATATTTTAATTAAATAAAATTATTCGAAATAAAATATTGTAACAAGTTTAATATATTGGGTTACATTCTGTTTGTATGTGGTATTAATTGCAAAACCAATTAAAACTAACAGTTATGAAAACAAGAATGTTACCGATAATACTCGGCGCACTTGCGCTGCTGGCAGCGTGTAAAGGAAAATCAGTTAGCTCATCTGCTGATAGCACTTCAACTGATGAACTAAAAAAAGAAAAACTGGTAAAAACAGCTGATATCAGCTTTAAAGTAAAAGATGCTCGGCAAACCGGTGAGGCCATCGCATTATTAACCGATAAATTTGATGGAATGGTGATGCATCATCAAATGCAATCGTCCGTTAAGGAAAGCGAGAAGGTACACCTGGCCAATGATTCCATTATGCTCGTTTCAGCATTCAATAGTACTGCTGATATGACGGTAAAGATCCCATCGGAAAAACTGGAGGATTTTGTGAACCAGGTGGGGCACATGAGCCTTTATGTCAACTCCAGTAAAATGGACATCGAAGACCGCACCTTAGATTACCTTTCAGCAAAGCTTAAAGCGAACAACCGCAAGGAGTTGGTTAAGGATCAAAAGTCAGGAAGGATAACTTTAAAACATCCCGATGAAATTTTGACTGTAAAGGATGATATTATTGATAAACAGATAAGCAATCTTAAAACTGATGAGCAGGTAGCATATAGTACCATCACGCTAAACTTTTATCAAAACGATACTATACTTAAGGAAATAATGGCTAATGCGGACCCATCGGCTTACAACATTCCGGTGATGCAACAAGTTCGATTGTCGTTCACCAGTGGCTGGATCATTTTTATGGATATTGTTGTGGCAATGATTAATTTATGGGTATTTGTATTGGCCGGAGTAATGATTTGGGTAGCATATAAGTTGTACAGGAAAAGATCGCGGGGAACCAACATTCCATCAGCATAAAATCTTAAAAGTATTTATAGATTTTCGCTAAACATTTCTATTTTTGTCAAAATATTAATCCTTTAAGAATATGAGTTCAATAGAGAATGCTAACAACGAACGTCATTACATGTTATTAACCGTGGCTATTTTCGTAGGCATAATAGGGGTTTTCTTTCGTTTTGCTGCCGATGATGCTTCTGGTCACGTTGCTATTTACAACTGGGTATCTAATATCATATTGATCATCGGCGTTGGAATAGCATTAAAGGGTGTATTTTCGATTTTGAAGTAAGGCCTCAATTTAAAATATAAAGAAAAAGCGCTTCCGGTTTCCGGAGGCGCTTTTTTTGTCTGAACTGCTGATTATAAGATTTCACTGATTGATTTATGAAGCCCCTAATCTCTTATCAGCCAATCTCTAATCACTTCGGCCTATACTTCGAGTCATTTAATATCTTTTGAGCGTCGTCGTCAGCCATTAGCTGGGGCAGGGTTACTTTTGGGTTCTTATCCATGTATTCCTTTACAATTTGCCAGCCTGTCCATATAGCCAGCTTTGGGGCAGCCTCATTCTTTTCGCCTAAGCCGGGCGTAAACGGCGCCTCACCCAGATATTTCTGGATCTTTTCGTAATCGCTTTCATAAAGCAGGTTTTCTTCAAGGAAATAACCCCATATCTGCGATTTAAAATCGTCGCACCATTTTACTTGCTTTGCTGTATAGCCAATTTTGGTGGAGTCGGGTACATCAGGTAATATCCTGTCCATAAAATACATGATCTTACCGTTATAGATCATCCTCGAAAGCAATGATTTATCCTGAGTATTTTCAGGATACATATCCTCCCGGGCTATACCCTCAACTACCCGGGGTGTAATATTATCAGGGGTGAACCTGCGGGAGATATAATGCGGAACGGTCTCCGTCAGCGCCGGATAAAACTTTGAATTGGCACCCAAAAACATATCCAGCCCAATAGCGAAATAGCCATCCCCTATAGAAGTTTGCGCCTGGAAGCCGGAAAAATAAGCATACACTTTTGGTAATTTCTTTTTAGGGTAATAGTATTTGATATATTTAAATGCCTCTGCAATTTCTTCTTCCTGTTTATCCAGGTTTGGATAGATAGAATCAACATCATGCTTCAGATCAGCATATGATTGGCCACTGAACACGTCCCGGAGTGTTTTAAAATAGGCTGTATCCCTTACAGTTCCGGCTTGCATGATGCGCTCCATATAGTCCTGGTAAAAAATGCCATATTTCTTGATCATGTAGGTCGACTGGGCAAGCATTGGTTTGGTACGCATTGCATCCAGGTCATGATCAAACCTTTCTATTTTCACCTTAACGTCAATATTGCTGACATCAATTTTTTTAGAGCGGCCGCAGGCTGTTAATAGTACACTCGTCAGAAAAATTAGGTAAATTTGTATTGCTTTGCGGGAACTGAAGATCATTTTTTGTTGTTTTAGCAAAATTAATTTTTTAACCCACATTAACACAAGCAAATTACTATCATTCGTCATATGAAGATCGCACTGGCACAGCTAAACTATCACGTTGGTAATTTTGAATCGAATACAGCAAAGATCATCGATCATATACATAGCGCAAAACAACAGGGCGCTGACCTGATCGTGTTTGCCGAACTATGCGTTTGCGGCTACCCATCGCGGGATTTTTTAGAGTTCAAGGAGTTTATAGAACTCTGTTACACTGCAGCAAATAAAATCGCAGCAGCTTGTATAGACATTGCCTGTATAATAGGACTACCAACTTTTAATGACAATCCCGAAGGTAAGGAACTGAATAACTCGGCTTACTTTATTGAGAACGGACAGGTAAAGGCCATTGTAAATAAGGCGCTGTTACCTAATTACGACATCTTTGACGAGTACCGTTATTTTGAACCATCCACAGAGTTTAGTTGTATTGATTTTAAGGGACATCGCATAGCGCTTACCATTTGTGAAGATCTATGGAACACCATTGAAAACCCGTTGTATGTTACCCGCCCGATGGATATGCTGATCAAAGAGCAACCTGATGTAATGATCAATATCGCTGCTTCACCATTCGCGTACAATCATGATGAGGAGCGGATCGCTATTTTGAGTGATAATGCCAAACGTTATCAATTGCCGCTGTTTTATGTAAATCATGTAGGTGCGCAAACCGAGTTGATATTTGACGGCGGCTCGCTGGTATTTGATAACACGGGCAAACTGGTTGATGAACTGCCCTACTTTGAGGAGAGTGTAACCTACTATGTACTTGAAAATAAATCAGGAGTAGCATTACAGCAACCATCAACTGTAAAAGAAAAAAGAGAAAGCAATATTGAGCAGATACACCAGGCTTTAATATTGGGGATAAGGGATTATTTCTATAAATCTGGATTTAGCAGTGCGATATTAGGCTTATCCGGCGGCATCGACTCGGCAGTTGTATGCGCATTAGCTGCCGAGGCACTTGGCCCGCAGAATGTAATGGCAGTATTACTGCCCTCTCGCTTTTCCAGTGATCACTCTATTAAAGATGCGGAGGACCTGGTAAAGAACCTGGGATGCAAGCATGAGTTAATAGCTATCAGGCATATTACGGAGGCGTTTGAGGCTACGCTTCAACCGCAGTTCAACAATTTGCCATTTAATATTGCGGAGGAAAACATACAATCCCGAAGCCGCGCCGTGGTGCTTATGGCTATGTGCAATAAGTTTGGCTATATTTTATTAAACACCTCCAACAAAAGTGAGGCTGCGGTGGGTTATGGCACTTTATATGGCGATATGTGCGGGGGAATTTCTGTGATAGGCGATGTTTATAAGACACAGGTTTTCGAACTGGCGAAATACATTAACCGTGAGCGTGAACTTATACCGGTAAATACCATTATTAAGCCACCATCAGCCGAATTAAGGCCCGACCAAAAGGATACTGACTCCCTGCCCGAATATGATATACTCGACCCTATCCTGGAGCAATATATTGAAAATAGGTGTTCATCAGGGGAGATCATCAAGATGGGGTATGATGAGAAAACCGTTCGCCGTGTGCTCAGGCTGGTTAATCTTGCAGAGCATAAACGGTATCAAACCCCGCCCATATTAAGGGTTTCTCCAAAGGCTTTTGGGATGGGAAGGCGTATGCCGATAGTAGGTAAGTATTTGTCATAAAAAAAATCGAAAAAAAAGTTATTTTATGATTAAACCTTTTAATCGTAAATTGTCTAATAACAATATATAAACTGAAAAGGAGAGAATAAAGCCATGAAAACATTGATCCGCCTGACACTGGTGCTTCTGATTATTTCCGGTTTGTCGGCATGCCGCAGCTACGATTATTATACTGCCGGCCTTAATAAAACCAATATGAGCCAGTACCGTTCCTTTGCCTGGGTATCACCGCAGGGAAACAGTAACAAATCTACTAACATTGCGGATGCGAAAATTAAGGATGCTGCTGTCGCGTCACTTTCAATGAAGGGGCTAAGGCAATCTAATAATCCTGATCTCCTTGTCACTTACACCACATCTGTCGGTCGTGGTACTAAGAACGTTTATTATCCTGTTTATAGCGGTTATGGTGGCTATCCCGGATGGGGTTGGGGCGTTGGATTTGGTTATGGTTGGGGCTGGGGTTACAGGCCCTTTTACGGTGGCTTTTATGGCGGTATCCCGTACTATAGCGGAGACATAGTTGATAAGGAACATTATAAAGAAGGCACAATCATTATCGACCTCATAGATTCGCGCACAAAAAAAGTTGTTTGGCGCGGGTATGGTGTAGGTGAAGTTCACCGCAATACACAAAAGAATATTGATGATATACCCAAGGTTGTTGGCGGTATCATCGGCCAGTTACAACTTACACCTTCAAGCAGGTCATAAAAAACTTCTGGTATATTTTTAATTGTTTTAATTGTCCCTTCTGCAAATGCAGGGGGGATTTTTTATGTATAAGCTGCAGCAATTGATTATGGGAAACAGTCTATAACTTAACAAACTTGGTGTTCCCTACAAGCGTGTTATCCCTGGTGTTGATCACTTTCAGGACATATGTACCAGGCAGCAGATCGCCTATGCTTGTTTGCCATGTTGGCTGGGTAGAGGTAGCCTGTTTGATCACAAGCCCCGAGCTGTTGGTGATGAGGATATTGTACGAGGCAGTAGCATCATTAAGGGTAGTAACAGACAGGTGAATAGAGCTGGTTGCTGGGTTGGGATAAACATTAATATTACTCTTCACCATACCATCGCTCAGATCACTGTATTCAACGGGAATAATATTGGAATAGCTGATAATATTGTTGATATCCTGCTGTTTAAGGCGATAAAGATTCTGCCCTGATACAGGCCTGGTATCAAGTAAACTATAAACACCTTGCCCATTGGCAGCAACACTTCCCAGCACATTAAATGTTTTTCCGGAATCAATGCTTCTTTCTACAGCAAAGTTTGTGTAGTTCTCTTCATACTGCGTTTTCCATGTAAGTTGTACTTCCCTCACATAGGGGACTTTTGACGCGTAAAAATTTAACAAATGATAGAAATACTTAGGGTTTTGACCTATAAGAAGACTAAACCGCTTGGAGCCGAATGAATTGGTATCGCTTTTTATGATATTAAAGGAATAAATGGGATTCTTTCTCATATCCACAGAATCCTTTGTGTAATTATCTATGAGGGTGATATCAAAAAGTTGTGATACGGCGACAATTTTATTCATATTTAAAGTATAGGTACCGTCGGTTGTTGCATTCAGAGTTAAGCCTATTGTTTCGCTTGTTTTTGGCAAAGGCAGGTTGTTAATAGCAAGGACAACATTATCAGTGGATATGCTTGCTAAACTTACCGCGCCCATTCCCGGTTTATAAGGGGCATCCTCATTCTGCACATAATCTGTGCTTGCAGTCTTGTTGAAGTGAATAATTATATCGTCGGTACTAACGGAGTCCTTGGCAAGTTGCAAACGCAGGTATTGATTGACGGCAACCTCCGGAACAAATTTACTCATCAGTAAATTGATACCCGAGACCTGTGTATTCACCTTTGCCGATTCATTAAAGATCAACTGGGGGGAGCAGGCACAACTGGCTTGAACAAAAAACCCCTGGCCACTGGGCAAAGTAGCAGTAGTATTGTGCGTACCAGTACCTCCGCCTGCAATATAAGCGCCATAATTTTTGCTTATGGGATCGAATACATATATGGTAGAACCAACGCTGGCGGCATAAATTCCGGATGTTGTTGTAGAAGTATTATATGAATCCCAGTTAATAGAACTTGCGTAGGGGTTGCCTACTAAATTAAAACCCCGTACAGAAGTATTGGCTGTAGCGGTAGTATATCCTAAATTTGACGAGGCAGGGGTGTACCAATCTTTTACAATAACCTGCCCCTGGTTTAATGTCCCCGAAGCGCTTAAAGTTGTATTTTCAGGAGTGGGAAAGGGCGAAGTAGTTTTACTGATTAGACTGGTGCTTCTGTTGCCCCTGAAAAAGAATAGAAAGCCATTACCTATGGGAATGTTAAATGTTCCAGCATCGCCATCAATAAGATAGTTTGGCGACGCGCTTATCGTATTGATACCTCTGAAATTTCCAGCCGTAAATCCGGAATTGGACGGTGCCATGTTTTCGCGATAAAGATACAATGTTGGATTGCCAGCCTTATCAAACCCGCCGGGGATACCCGTAGTGCCTGTTAAATAGCTGGAACTTATCAAATAGTTAATGCTGAAAACCTTATTTGAACTCACCGTAGCAGCATAAACAGGTGACGATAATAAGCGGTAACCACGCTCAGTAGAACTACCTCCGGTAATAAAGCGCTGCACATTCACATTACCGGTAATGCTTGATGTACCCGTTATTGCAGCAACAGTTGCCGAACCGCTCGCATCTGATTTTAGGGTCAGATACGATGTAGCAGCTGTTCCGGCAGAGAGTTTGACAGGGCTCACCAGGGTTAGCACACCGCTGCTCGAAACGGAAAAGTTCCCCACGCCGGCACCTAAAGCAGCAGTGCCAGTACCGTTGAATGTTACATTATTAAATATACTACCTGTAGCGCTGTTATCTGTTAGCGTCTGTGAAGCGCCTGAAAAATAAACAGTGCCTGTGCCCGCGGTGAAGGTTTTGCTGTTGGTATAGGACCCCTTGAATATTACATTGCCAGACCCACATTGCAGCGTTCCGCTGTTGTTCTGGAAAGTCCCGGTGACTGTAACTGTACCGGAACCTGTGCTCACCGTGCCGAAATTTATTTGCAATGTATTACCTACGCTTAAAGTCCCTGAGCCAAGGGTTATGGTGTTACTGTTATTTTGTAAAATATTGGCAATTGAAATATTTCCTGAACCCTGCGTTATATTGGTAGAATTAATCCAATTATTTGATACCGTGATTGTTGGGTTATTGGTATTTAAATTTACAGCACCCGTGCCGCCGGTTGTCCAGTCGCTGCCAATCGTCAACGCTCCGCCAATTAATAATTTTGTGCTGGCGCCGCCAAAGGTTAAATAATCATAATTATAATTGTTTATACCGACGCCGCTTGTGCCGGTTGTATACACCGTTTGTGTACCAGAAGGGGCGTCGTAAATCACTGTTCCGGCACCGGCACCGTTATTTGTAAAATCAACTGTAAAGCCTGCAGGAATTGGAGTTGCAACAGGGTTTGCATTCAACAACTCCAGTGTGGTTGCAGCTGCAAAGGTGTCCATCTGGAACAACCCATATCCCGGGTATGCCGGATCACCAACCCCTTCCAGAAGAGGATTATTAAAAGTAGTGTTAATAATTTGCCCGTAAAGGGATAGTTTATTTGCATCTAACGAAAAATATGGGTAAGTAATCCCAATTCCAAAATTATTCCCCACTGCCTTTAATGTAAGGTTGCCGTTAATAGTTAACTGATTTACCTGGCTGCTTACATTAATTACATTGCCTACCCCAATGTTTGGTTCTGTGTTGTCTCCAAGGAAAAAATTATTGCAACTTATACTGCCGGTGCCCGCCAGGGTGGTATACTGGTAAAAATTGGGATCGTTAATTTGAGTGATATCACCACTTACTGTTAGGGTGCCATTTACTGTCAGGGTAAAATTGTCAAACACTCCAAGTGTAATGGAAGCGCATGATTCAGCATCGGTAATGGTTGGATCGTTATTATATGCGAGGACGGCTATCCTTACAATATCAGCGGCTCCAGGTATGGTTGTAGCGTTAACTCCTCCCACCTGCCAGTTTAGTTTATTGTTCCAATTGTATACTCCGCCGGTCATAGTTGTGCCTACCCAATCATAAGTGGCAGCAGAAGTTTTTCCGGCAAGGATGATCAGTAATAAACTAATTAGTGTGAACCTGTGTAATATCGTTCTCAAAATAAAGGTATCTGTCTCCAGGAAACTTTTACGTTTATTTTTCCAGATAGGTTCAGGGGAATTGCAATTTTATCAGTAAAAAGCTATTGGTTTGTGCTGATAAATAGGTAGTTATAGGTAAAACGTAATTATTGGGGGAGTAATACCAAAATTAAGCGCTGTCCAGGGAATAATAAAAGAAATTTGCCGTTTTAGTGATTTTACAAGAGTTTTACAACTTAACAAACTTGGTATCACCAACAAAAGTGTTGTCTTTATGATTAAATACCTTAACGATATAAGTGCCGGGTTGAAGATCAGCAACGCTGCTTTGCCATGAAGATTGAGCGGCGGTAACTTGTTTGATAATGAGTCCTGAGCTGTTTGAGATCAAAATATTATAAGAAACAGCACTATTAGCAGCATCTTTAATATTAAGACTGATGGTACTACTTGCAGGGTTTGGATAAACGTTAATGTTGGCTTTTAACAATATATTGCTCTGTTTAGAAACCTGCACCGGAATTATATTTGAATAGCTGATGGTATTATTTATATCCACTTGTTTTAAGCGGTAATAATTTAAGCCTGTTACCGGGTTTTTATCCAAAAGGCTATAAGTATTCTGAGCCGATGATTGCTGGCTGCTAATTACTTCAAAGATTTTCCCATCGGTACTGCGTTCAACGGTAAAACCAGTATAGTCCTCCTCATTTTCAGTTTTCCACACCACCTGCACCTGGGCTGCATCCTGTACCTTATTAGCAGTAAAGTTCAGCAGGCGATACATGTAAGCCGGATTTTGCCGGATAACCAGGCTGAAACGTTTTGAACCAAAGCTTGTGCTATCGCTCTTATAAATATTAAAGCTATAAGTTTTATTATGCCGCATATCAAGTGAATCCTTTTTATATGCATCCATTAGCCATATGTCATAAAGCTGTGGAATACCGGTAACATCTTTCATGTTTAAACTATATATGCCATTGGCAGTTGCGTTAACATTTAAGCCAACGGATTCACTTTGTTTAGGCAGGGGGATAGCACTTATTGCCAAATTAACCTTATCACTGGATATGCTGGCTAAGCTCACTGCGCCAGATCCCAGTTTGTAAACGGCATCTCCATTATCACTATACTCCAGGTTTTTAATATTGTTATTAAAATTTATAAGAATATCATCAGTATTTATTTCATCTTTTGCCATTTCCAGGCGCAGGTGCTGATCATTAACAATTTGATCTACAGGTTTTCCCATCAATAAATTCAGGCCAGTTACCTGTGAGTTGACTTTAGCAGTCTCTTTAAATGTGAGAGAAGACAGTGTATTGCTTAATGATATTACGAAGAATCCCTGGCCGCTTGGTATAACATTAGTAGTACCGTGCGTTCCGGTTTTTGAAGGAGTTCCTGCGGCATACACGCCGTAATTTTTACTTACCGGATCAAGAATATAAATACTGCTGCCAACCGAAGGCCCATAGATGGCATTACCACTTACAGTAGAACTAAACTGGTCCCAGTCAATAGAGCTGGCATATGGATTGCCAATTAAATTAAAACCCTGCACAGATGGAGATGGAGAAGTTGATGTGAAGCTTAATGTTGTACCACCGGTAGCATTGAACCAGTCTCTAAAAATTATGGTTCCCGTATTTAATGTCCCGGTAGCTGTTAGGGTTGTACTTGTAGGTACATATGTTGTAGATGTTTCGGCTGCAAATGTGCCGCCAGGAGCATTTCTATCCCCCCTGAAAAAGCATAAATACCCGTTTCCGGCAGGAATATAAAAATTTGGCCCGT
>Ga0206890_1055_pt1 | contig 33746 bp, 25 predicted proteins | sample Alteio_BWOrgHeat_58_FD_152960 | JGI IMG/M metagenome (GOLD analysis project Ga0206890, IMG submission 152960) | Enriched cells from forest soil in Barre Woods Harvard Forest LTER site, Petersham, Massachusetts, United States - Alteio_BWOrgHeat_Nextera6 ... | reverse complement strand
GATGAAGTATGAAAATGCAAATCCCATTTTCGCCACTCTGATCCTCTATTTGAACTATGGGCCATTTTGTAAATATTTACCGTCAGATAAGTTAGAAATGCTTTACAACTAGTCCTAAAGTTGGCAATTTATAAAACATAATTGAAATTTCGCATAAAATGTAACTTTAGATTGGTTTCTTTTTCAAGCGGGTATTCTTTTTTCATCTACTTGTATTTGATTCTACAAACATTTTACTTTGATGGAGTAATGACATGTGGCGTAGATGTGTGTGGCATGGGTGGCACCCGCTCTGGGGTGCATGTGGTGTGATGGTTATATTTAGGTGCTATAAACATGGCACCACCTGCCGGGGTGCGTGTGGTGTATATTTTATCACCCCGGCTTAGGCATTCTCCTCATAGAGCATCCCCTTTGAAGGAAAGAGGGGAGTGTGTTGCGTACCTCACCCGTTTACGTTTATGAATCTTCCCCTCTTTGCTCCCCTCCATATTGCTCATTATTCTCCGCTACGGCAGCCTCCACATACTTCGACACTATGGCATCAAATTCTGCTCCTTTATTAAGCAGCACAGTAACAGATATGGGTACCACGGCTATAGTTATGCCCCATTCTTTCAGTTTATCGAGGTGCAGGTGCAGGCGGGCTGCGTCTTTTTCTGTAGTGGCTATTATTTTGCCTGGCGCTTGCCAGTTTTCATAGGTGGCCTTGATTTCTTCCAGGTCGGCAGAGACAAAGTAATGATGATCGGGGTAGGTGAGCGTATGTATATCCAAAGCCAGGGCTTTGAGGTAAGCAACAAGGGGCTCAGGCCGGGCTATGCCGCAAACGAGTATGATGTTTTTGTCGCTTAGGCTTACGTCGTCGCGGGTGATGAAATCAAATGGCCGGTCATAATGGATGCCCGTAAAAAACACCTGCTGGTGAGGCAGTGGCTTTATCCGGTCCGCAATGGCTTTTGCAGCAGTTGCATCCATATCCATGGGGCACTTGGATACTATGATCACATTGGCGCGTTTGTATGCGCTGCGGCTTTCCCGCAGGCTGCCAAACGGAAGTATATGGTCTTTGTAAAAAGGGCGGGAATAATCGGTGATCAGGATGGCCAGGCCTGCCTTGACAGAACGGTGCTGGTAGGCATCGTCCAGCACTATTACATCTACATCCGGGCGGCGCTGCAGCAGGGCGGGAATGCCGATCATCCTTTCTTCTGCCACGGGAAACGTTATGTGGTATTGCATGGGTTCGTCGCCAATGCGCAGGGCGTTGCTCTGCTCGTCGGCCAGAAGGAAGCCCTGGGTATGGCGCTTGTAGCCGCGGCTCATGGTAGCCACCCTATATTGGTATTGCAGCAGGCGCACCAGGTATTCCACATGGGGGGTTTTGCCGGTACCACCAGTAGACAGGTTGCCCACAGTGATCACCGGCACGCTGAACTCTATGGAAGAGAAGAACTTAGCATCATACAAACGGTTGCGCAGCCATACCAGCGCCCCATAAATGAGTGCAAACGGATACAATAAAACCCGCACTACCGAAAATATATAATACAGTAAGTTTTTGGTGCCCATTTGGTTATAAAGTACAAAGAACGGTAAAATAGTACTCTAATGCCACAGATGTGCCAGCGGCCTGTTTTCATTATGGTAATTTTTTTGTCGGGCTTAATTGCTGGCATGGATTTTTGGAGTTTTTCCAATGGTATTGAACTTAAAACGACTACTATGAAAACCATAACTACTTTCCTGCTGTCCGTTATTTTTCTGCCGCAGTTTGTGGCCGGGCAACCTACTCTGACTATAAATGAATTTTATAACGTTGGTGACATGATTAACATGGTAAACGTGGACCCAACGGGTATTACTGTAGGCACACCCGGCCCGGGTAAAACATGGGATTTCTCTGCAATTGACGCCAATGGCAGCAATTCCGTTACCACGGTAGCAAGTAATACCTCGGGCGTTTTCGGTACATCTAACCTCATGATCACGCTGCCAAATGGCGATGTGGAGTTTATGGCTGAAAACAGTGCGAACTCGTATATTAATGCTATATATTACCCTGCAACGCATGATACTATCTCCTACAATGCCTACGACATAGCCGTGCGCCCGGTCACTTATGAAGTGTATTATGTAGACAGCTATAAAGTAGAAGCGGGCAACCCTTTAACCACTGGTAACGGGTTGCTTACAATTGACGGAGATGCTTATGGGACACTGGTATTGCCCAACGGAACCTTTACCAATGTATTACGGATCCGGAAGTACCAGGTGGAAACAGACACCATTGGCGGTGTTGAAGGAGCTCCTGTTATTACCGTGAGGTATCAGTGGTTTGTTGCGACGAATAGAGCTCCGCTGTTCGAGGTTGACTCGACAAATACCGGCTCGTCAGTGAGCGTGACTGCAATGTACCAGGCTGACGCATTGAGGGTTTCCCTGCTAAATACTGCCACTCCCTTTAGCTATTCCGGCTCTATGCAATATGACGACCTTCAGCTTAACGGCACATTCGATATTGGTCACAAATATAATGTGGTGGCATACAACTTAACCGGCGCTAAAATATATACGGGCGACTTCACAGCATGGGGCTGTTCTGAACGATTAGATATGGGGCATGACGTAATACCCGGCCTATATATTGTAAACCTTACCCAGCAGGACAATCCCTCTTTTAGCCAAGTGATCAAGGTGGTGAGAGAATAGCTGAGGCGGTTAAAGAGTTAAAGGGTTAAAAAGTTAATGGGTTAAAGAGTTAAAGGGTTAAAGGGTTAAAGAGTTAAGGGTTAAAGAGTTAATGGGTTAAAGAGTTAATGGGTTAAAAAAGTTAAAGAGTTAAGATGAACATTATTGCATGTTTAGCCATCCATCTGTATCGTTTTTGTGGTGTGGATGTTTTTTTTGATCATCCCTATGCTCCATCCGCCTATATGCTTCAAAAATAAATTCCTAATTGCAAACTCCTCAGTTGAAAAAACATTCTGATTTTCAATTTACAAATTCCCAACAATTACTATTTTTACAAAATGAACTGGATAAACCATCCCATTATATTAAGGAGTGACAGAGTGAAGCTCGTACCATTGGACACTTCCCATTTGTCAGATCTGATAGCTATAGGCCAGCAGGAGCAAATATGGGAACATATGTCAGTGAACGGCGCAGATAAGGTTCAGATAATACAGCACCTGAAAAGCACCATGCTAAAACGCGTAACCGGTGAGCAATACCCCTTTGCCATTATAGACAGGCTGAACGATAAGATCATCGGCAGCACTTTGTTTCACAACATATATCCCGAACATAGAAAATTAGAGATAGGCTGGACGTGGTATGACCCTGCTTACTGGCGGACCGGCTACAACCGAGAGTGTAAGCTGCTACAACTTACCTACTGCTTTGAAACGCTTAAGACAGTGCGTGTTCAATTTCAGACTGATGAGAACAACCATCGCAGCCGTACAGCCATCCTGGGCATAGGCGCCGCCTTTGAAGGCATACTGCGCAAAGAGCGCATCCGTGGCAATGGGGCTTTCAGAAACACTGCTATGTACAGCATCACCGACGATGACTGGCCGGAGGTAAAAGACAGGTTGACCCTCAGTATAATGGTTAATGATGATTAATGATTTGTGTCAATGATTAAGCTTGGCTTTAATCTTTTGCGCAAAAAAAAAATCCTGCAAATCATCCAGGTAAAAGTTGAGGCTGGAAAGCCACAATACTAGGCTTGCATGAAAAAGCCCCCTGCTGATACGAGCAAGGGGCTTTCTTTCGAGGCAGGCATTTCTCCTACGAGATTTTCTCTACCTGCATATAGTTCAGTTCCACCGGTGTAGCGCGGCCAAATATTTTTACGACTACTTTCAGTTTTTTCTTTTCCTGGTTTATTTCTTCAACGGTGCCATTGAAATCATTGAAAGGCCCATCAACTATTTTCACTGTTTCGCCAATAATGTACGGTTCTGCATAGCTGATACCCTGCTCGCTTACTTCATCCATCTTGCCAAACATCTTATTCACTTCAGATTTGCGAAGCGGGGTAGGATTCTCCTTACCGAGGAAGTGAATAACACCCGTTATATTTTTCACAGCATGTTTAATATCGTCTGTGAGCTTGCCCTCATTTGCTTCCAGCAGAATATAGCCCGGGAACATTGTTTTTTCCCGCAGCACTTTTTTGCCATTGAGGACCTTAAATACCTTCTCTACCGGGCAAAGTACCTGTACTACTGAGTTGGTCCAGTTATTTATTTTGATTTCTTTATCAAGATATTCTTTTACTTTTTTTTCTTTACCGCTCACTACCCGTATCACGTACCACTTGGTTTCGGGAGCTGGTTTGGCATCGGGCACGGGCCTGGTATCCGGGCTTGCCGCAGTTTCATTTGTCGTTTCCATGGTTACTTACCTAAAATTTTATAAATAAAAGTCAGTACGTTCTCTGAAACGAAATCCATTCCAAATATTACTGCGGTCACCAGCCCAAGCGCAATCAGCACTATAATCGTTGTCTGCTGCAACTCTTCCCATGTGGGCCAGGTTACCTTATGTATCAGCTCGTCATAAGCTTCCTGGATGTAATTTCCGAATTTGTTCATATCTTCTTTATTTGAGCTAAAAGCAGAATGGTTAAAAAGATAAAGGGCTAAAAAGTTAAAAGGAACCCTTTAACGAATTAACTCATTACCTCGTCAGCCAGCTGTATTTAGCTGATTAACTATTAAAAAATGCACGGGCACGTGGATTCGAACCACGATCGAAGGTTTTGGAGACCTCTATTCTGCCGTTGAACTATGCCCGTATTAGTCGTAAGTCTTTAGTAGTAAGTCGTAAGCTGTTATTGCTGACAGCTAGATTTCTTCTTTCAAACTAAGGCCATACTAAAAGAACTTCATTTGCCAAAAATCAAAAAGTCAAAAAGTGAACCCTTTTGACTTTTTAAAACGGAAGGCAAAGGTAATCAATTATTTGAATTACAGGGCTATTTTTTTAACGGTAGGCTTTGGTTATGACGTTATTTCTATGCCATTCTTTAATATTTCTTCCACAAATGGGTCCTTATCGGGAGAAAAGTCTTTAGTATTGTAAGTGCGCGGCTGAATGTTCAATTTTGGATATTTGATCATTATCCGTGAAAATAATTTTGTATCCTCAAACCCAACCCCAATAAATTCATCTGCTATAAAGGCGACATCTATATCGCTCCATTTATGCTGCTGGTTTTTTGCATAAGAGCCGTACAACACCATTTTTTGTAAATGGAGGCCGGTATTTTTTATTTCGCCGGAAATCTTCTTTAAATGTGCTATCACAGATTTTTGAGTAAACATTTTCTGATGGTATCTACCAGGTCATAGCTTTTCAAGAACCAAGTGTGCAAAAAACAATGCATGCAGATAGTCGCCGGATTTATACATATTCTGTACGGCGCGCCAATCTTTCTTCGCAGTGTTCATCCAATATTTTATATGCTCTTCCTTGGTTAACAAGGATTGATAACTACAAAGCTATTGAATACATAAAGGAAATACAAAAAGCCACTGGAAAATCCGGTGGCTTTTTGCTTTTTCCCTTTAGTATATTTTACTTCAGTATTTCAGTAACCTGGCCAGCGCCTACTGTACGGCCACCTTCGCGGATAGCGAATTTCAGGCCTTTTTCCATTGCTATCGGGGCAATGAGTTTTACAGTAAGGTTCACATTATCACCAGGCATTACCATTTCCACACCTGCAGGCAGTTCGCACTCACCGGTTACGTCCGTTGTACGAAAATAGAACTGCGGGCGGTATTTGTTGAAGAATGGAGTATGACGGCCGCCTTCTTCTTTGCTCAACACATAAACTTCACCTTTGAAGTCTGTATGCGGAGTGATGCTCTTGGGAGCGCAAATAACCATACCGCGGCGGATATCTTTCTTTTCAATACCACGGAGCAGGATACCTGCATTATCACCTGCCTGACCCTGATCAAGCAGCTTTTTGAACATTTCCACACCGGTACAGGTAGAAGTCTGGGGAGCTTCGTTGAAACCAACAATCTCAACGTTTTCACCCACCTTGATGATACCACGCTCAATACGGCCGGTAGCAACTGTACCGCGGCCGGTGATAGTGAACACATCTTCCACAGACATCAGGAATGGCTGATCAATAGGACGCGTAGGCAATGGAATGTAAGCATCCACGGCCGCCATCAAATCATCAACTGCCTTTACCCATTTGGCATCACCTGCCAATGCGCCTGTAGCGGAACCCTGGATAATAGGCGTATTGTCGCCATCATATTCGTATTTACTCAGGAGTTCGCGGATTTCCATTTCCACCAGTTCCAGTATTTCAGGATCATCTACAAGGTCAACCTTGTTCATGAACACAACAATACGGGGAACACCTACCTGGCGGGCCAGGAGAATGTGTTCTTTTGTTTGTGGCATCGGGCCGTCGGTAGCCGCCACCACAAGGATAGCGCCATCCATCTGCGCAGCGCCGGTAATCATATTCTTGATATAGTCAGCGTGGCCCGGACAGTCAACGTGTGCGTAGTGACGGTTGTTTGTCGAGTATTCAACGTGTGCGGTATTAATGGTGATACCACGTTCTTTTTCTTCAGGAGCCGCATCAATTTCATCATATCCCTTCTTTTCTGCCAGGCCTCTTGTGGACAAAATACTAGTGATAGCTGCTGTTAACGTGGTCTTACCATGGTCAACGTGGCCTATGGTACCGATGTTTACGTGGGGTTTTTCCCGCTTAAAGGTCTCTTTTGCCATTGTATTTTTTTTAGTTTGTTTAAATTATTGTTTGTTATTACTATCGCCCCCGCAAGTTTGCGGGATCGTTGATTACTAATTATCGTCACTATTCAATCTTCACATCTCTATTTGAGCTGTTAGGCAGGATTGAACTGCCGACCTCTTCCTTACCAAGGAAGTGCTCTACCACTGAGCTACAACAGCTTTTTTGATAGCCTCGCTTTCCCCGTGCCCTGGGATGCTCTATCGCTGAGCTACAACAGCTTTTTTCTTACCACACTCAAAAGAACTTCACCTTTTCAACTACTTGTCTCCAAATCGTCCCGGTAATAACCGGCTGTTGGCAGAGCGGGAGACGAGGCTCGAACCCGCGACCTACAGCTTGGAAGGCTGTCGCTCTACCAACTGAGCTACTCCCGCTTAACATTGTGAAAATGTGAAAATAAACGAATGTGAAAATTTACTCATTTTCGCATCAGCACATTCCCTCATTTTCACATTTTAAAAGTGGGCAGAGAAGGATTCGAACCTCCGTACTCGTGAGAGAACAGATTTACAGTCTGTCGCCTTTAGCCACTCGGCCATCTACCCATTTTCAAAGCAAAAATCAAAAATAAAAAATAAAAGCGGGTGTTGCCCTGACTTTTACCTTCGCAGATTTTCACTTTTGCTTTTTTACTTATTAATTTTCCGGAGCCACTTGCCGGAATCGAACCAGCGACCTACTGATTACAAATCAGTTGCTCTACCAGCTGAGCTAAAGTGGCTTTTTTGTAAAAGAACTTCATTTCCCGTTTTGAAATGGGATTGCAAAAGTAGGATAACAAACTTGGTTTTACAAATTATTTTGTTTTCCTGTTTTTTTTGTGCAAATATAGTTGCCCCGGCGTTCATTCCCCATTATTTTAGCCTCAGTGGCTTTGACACCGTTCAAGTGCAGCTACCTTAAATCTCTCTAAGTGATGGCGCCTGGGCTAACAACTAATCTATTGCACGAATGGATTGTGTTTTTTCTCTTCAGCTATATGTGTGGCGGGGCCATGGCCGGGGAATACTTTTGTTTCGCCCGGCAGGGTGAATAACTGGGTGCGGATACTGTCGAGCAGCACCTCAAAACTGCCCCCCGGCAAGTCTGTACGGCCAACGCTGCCGGAGAACAACACATCGCCCGAGATCACCCACTTACCCTCCGGATAATAAAACGAAATGCTGCCGGGGGAGTGGCCCGGCGTGAGGAAAACCTGCAGTGCATCATCGGCCAGCTGTAATGGCTCACCCTCCTTAATAAAAAAGGTAGGCTTCGGCGCTGCGGGGAAATCGAACCCGAATAGGGTAGCCGAACCCGCCGCCATATGCAATACCGGCAGCTCCGCCTCATGCACGCCAAAGGGAATGCCATACTTATCCATCAGCGCCTGCACGCCAAAAATATGGTCTATATGGGTGTGCGTATTAATAATGCCCTGTGGTTGCAGTTGTTTATCGGTAATGAATGCAATTATTTGGGCGGTTTCGCGTTCAGAATACATGCCGGGATCTATAATCCAGCATTCGTTTTTCTCATTTGTGATAAGGTAAGTATTCTCTTCAAATGCGTTGAACGTAAAAAAAGTGATATTTAACATATCTGATTGGAGTATCTTTAGTAATTTGTAGTGCGAAAGTAAGTTGAATTAATGATTCACCGGGACCTTATGAAGCATGCGAAGGTAAATTTTGTGCTGTCTGTAGCTCCGATAGCTGTCGGAGTTATACTGTGCGCCCTTGTCATCGTAAGCTTTTCCCCAATCGATGCCACTGCCCAGACCTACCTGGAGGTATTTGGGCAAAACAGGGTGCAATACCGTAAGTTCAAGTGGCAGTATTTCGATACCAAACATTTCCGGATATACTTTTACGACCGCACCGGCAAAGAACTGGGCCGCTACGTGGCCGAAGAAGCCGAAAATGAGATACCTGTAGTAGAAAAAAAACTGGGTGGCGAGTTTCCAAAGCGGTTCAATATAGTGCTCTATAATTCTTATGATGAGTACCGCCAGACCAACATTGGGCTAAAAGAAGAATCTGCATTGACCGGGAACAGCAAGGCAGGTTCCGTGAATCTCGTGGGTGAAAAGCTGGTAGTCTACTTCACCGGCCAGCATGCCGACCTTCGCCACCAGGTATTGGCGGGTATGGCGCGCATAGGGCTGGAGCACATGCAGAAAAAGATAAAGGCGGCGCTGGAGAATCTTCCGCAGTGGGTAGGAGACGGCTATATATCATACATAGTGGACGGATGGGATGCCAGGAGCAACAGCGAATGGAAAGGCCTGCTGGACGCCCGTCCTGACGCCGGATTCAATGAACTTTCAGAACAACATCCGGAGCTTGCAGGTAAGGCTTTCTGGAAGTATGTATCCAGCGAATACAGTCCTAATATGGTAAAAAACCTGCTGGCCGACCTGGAGAAAAAAACAAGCCTTAACAAGGCCATGAAAGACAAGGCCAACCTGGGGATGAAGGTGAGAGTTGCATACGATTCCTGCATTGCTTTTTACAAAGGAGTATATGCGCGTGACGCCCAAAACCAAGAGCAGCCGGATAGCACAAAGGGGCTGATATCGCTCAAGGTGCCTAAGGACAATACGGACATCAAAAATATTATGGTCTCGCCGCGTGGCAGTGATGTATCTTATATAGTCTGGAGGGACGGGAAGTTTACCGTTTATGAACAAAAGACCTCCCACGAGCAGGAATTATCCATATTGTTTGAAGGCGGCCAGAAGGACCTGACTGAGCAAACAGACCCCAACTACCCAATGATGGCGTGGTCTAATACCGGGTATAAATTAGCTATCCTATACCGTAAAGGATTTCATACTTACCTGCGTGTATACAACAGCCTGGCGGGAAGGGTAAATGATTATGAAATACCCGCCAACAGGTTTGACCGGGTGCTGGGAATGACCTTTTTGGACGACGATGACCACATGATATTCTCTGCCATAAAAAAGAGCCAGACAGACTTGTACATGTTTAAGTTCAAGGGATCTAAAATGACTAATATCACCGACGATGTATGGGATGATGTATCGCCCGTATTCGTAAACGGGGGTTCAAGAACGGGTATTCTGTTTCTTTCCAACCGCCCAAAACCCAATATGGACGTGCCGCTCGGTGTAAATGAAATGCCTACCGGCCCAATGAACGTTTTCTTTTACAATACCAAAACAATGCGCCGGGAACTGATGCAATGTTCGAATGTAAAAACAGGGCATGTCACTAATCCTATTCAATATGGTTTTGACAATTTCGCCTACCTGTATGATGCTAATGGTATTAACAACAAATACGTAGTGCTCTTCGCTCGGGATAAGCATAATATGGATTCTGCTTATTCTGTGCCTATCACTAATTATCCGTCCAGTATACTGAGCCAGCAATACAATGTGGCCAGCGGCGGCGTTGCTGATGTGCTGCAGGTTAAAGATAAGTACATGGTTTACTTCCATGATCTGCAAATGCCGGGAGTAAATACTGCGGTAAAAACACTGTCACCTACAATCCTGTCGCAGGAAAAACCAGATGCAAATGGCCGTGGCACACATGGAGGAGAATCGACCTCCAGGAGAGGGAAGTATAGTCCAAATATTGACGAGGAGCCTGTCGAGCCCGAACTGAAAAGCGGAAATGCTTTCCAGACGGAATTTACCGACACCGCTGCAACACCGAAGAAAAGGAAAAACAAATCCAATAATATTTTTAATGCAAATGCCGCAAATGATAGCAGCACACTATCAGTAATCAGTGACAGCACCTATTTTAAATTGAAGCCTGCCAATTACAGGCTCAGTTTTAAACCTGATTTTTTCTCCATAAACCTGGAAAACAGCCTTTTGTTCAATCAATACCAGTCTATAGCTTCCAATGGCGGCCAGTATCAGAACCCTTCGCTTGGGGCGCTGACTACTTTGAGTCTCGATGAGCTTTTGGAGAACCAAAGGATAACCGCCGGTTTCCAGCTTCCCATTAGCACACCGGGTTCCACGTATTTTTTACAGTACCAAAACTTTACCAAACGCCTGGATTGGGGATTGCTCTTCTTGCGCAGCACAAATAAGCAAACAATTCCGGTGGGATATACAGACCCCTCCGGCAATGTTATTTTAGTACAGGACCAGCTCTTTAAGACAATAACTAATTTGGTCCAGTCGGATTTCAGCTATCCGCTGGACAGGGTGCGCAGCGTCCGTTTTCACACAGCGTTAAGGCAGGATGTACTCGTTGAAAAGGCTACCGACACGCTGAGCCTGACTTACAGAGTTCCCAACAGTGCAAACTATACGTCGCAAAGCAGGCTGGAATATGTGTTTGACAACACCATAACTCCAGCCATGAACATCCTCAATGGCACGCGCTTCAAGGTATATACTGAGTACCTGCAAGGCCTGAATAATGGTAGTAAGAGTTGCTACAATTTAGGGTTAGACATCCGTAATTACCAGAAGCTTTACAAAAATTTTATTTTGGCTAACCGCCTTGCATACGCACATTCCGACGGAAGCAGCGAGGTAGAGTACCTGCTCGGCGGAGTGGACAACTGGTTTAGTCCCCAGAAGGCCTCCAATGGGAACCAGGCCCCGGGGGATAATTTTGGTTTCCAGGATTTGGCAACGCCCTTGCGTGGATATGACCAGTACGCACGAACAGGAAATAATTTTTTGGTGTTTAATACAGAACTGCGATTGCCGATATTGACTACATTTATGAAACGGCCGATTCAGTCTGCTATTCTTAGAAACCTGCAGTTAGTCGCATTTGTGGATATGGGCGATGCGTGGAGTGGTTTTTTACCCGATGCAAACAGTACGAATTCAAACTACACATTTCCCACGCCGGGAAGTCCGGGTACGGGGTCAAACAATGTATTCCTTAACCTCACCGTGCCCAATGCCGGCGGGTTGGCAATGGGATATGGAGCAGGCCTGCGTACTTCCCTGTTCGGCTACTTCCTACGCTTTGACGCTGCCTGGAACATCGAGGGAATAAAAACTCCGGTAACTTACTTTGCTTTAGGAACTGATTTTTAGGGGACGGTAATTCTTTATTTTCTACAATAAATCGGGTTAATTACGTAGTGTGGCACTCTTTTTGTTACTTTTGCACTCACTTTAATACTAAATATGAGTTTATCAAAAGAAGCAAGGATAGGGATATTGGTAACCGTGTCCCTAATCGTTTTCTTCATAGGTTTTTACTTCTTAAAGGGCTCTGCCCTTTTTTCAAGTGACAGAAAATTCTATTGTATTTACACAAATGTTGAAGGCCTCCAGCTTTCCGCAAATGTGCAGGTAAGAGGTTTGAACATCGGCCGTGTATCTCACATGGAGCTACTTGACAATAAGGGTGTAAAAGTAACCCTGTCAATATACAAGAGTGTGGAAATACCTGAAGGCACAATAGCCACTCTTGCTTCTCCCGATTTATTAACACCCAAAATTATTTCCCTCGAGCTTGGCCGCGGCCCGGGTGTTATGGATGCCGGCTCAACAATCACGGGCGGGATAGAAAGGGGCATCGTAGATAATGTTTCGTCAGAATTAACCCCCAGGCTCAAAGAGTTGCAGGCCACAATTATATCGCTTGATTCTTCGCTTGCAGGTATCAATGCGATAGTTGGCCCGCAAAACCAGCAAGCCATAGCTGGTGCGATACAATCCATAAAAGCTACTGCTGATAACTTGTCGCAGTTGTCGGGAGTGCTGAGTAAGGAAGGTGGGGAAATAACGAGCGTGATACATAACGCAAATAGTATTACCGGCAACCTGGCTAAAAATAATGATGCCATACAGCACATTCTTACCAATGTTAATAACCTCTCAACGCAGTTATCCAATGCCCCTATAGAAAAAACTGTGGGTGAGCTTCAAACCACCATTTCCGAGCTCAAGGGAATAGCCGGTAAAATAAATAATAACGAGGGTTCACTAGGCCTGCTGATCAACGACAAGGGCCTATACAACAATCTTAATACTTCACTGCAAAGCTTAAATACGTTGATGGGCGATATAAAAGCACATCCAACCCGATATGTAAACGTTACTATTTTTGGCAAGAAGAAACAATAGTATACCCCAGCCCTAAAGGGAGGGAGCCCTTATTATGATGAAATATCCGGGGAATGTGGTTAAGAAAAGAAAAACTGCAGCACTTAAGTTGAAGAGCTTATTCGATGATAATTCGCTAATAACCCTCTTTAAAAAAAAATCATTTTCCCAAACTATTCTGTGTTTGTGCCTACTGATAACGGGTAATAATGTTGTCGCGCAAAAGGCAGATACCTCTGATAAGGTAAGGATTACGATTATTAATTCAAGGTTTGGATCTTACTTTAAAACGGACTCGGGGGAGTACAATAAGTTTATCGGGGATGTGATATTGCAACAAGGTACGGATACTTTGTATTGCGATAGCGCCTATCAAAACAGCACGACGAAAAATTTTGAAGCCTTCAGCAATGTGAAAATCTCGCAACAGGACGGTACGCACGGCACCAGCGATTATCTCAAATATACTGCTGACAGGAAACTCGCATTTATGCGGGGAAATGTGCACCTGACTGATGGCAAGAACAGGCTGAGCTGTGAAGAGCTTACCTATGACCTCGGCACAAAAACAGGCGTGTATGATAAAGGCGGAAAACTGGAAAACGACAGTACCACAGTGACCAGCAATTCCGGTATATATAATGTAACCACCAAAGATGCCCACTTTACCGGGCATGTAGTGATTGTAGACCCGCAGTACAAAATAAAATCTGAGGACCTGGTATATAATACAGAAACGAAGCTGACAAAAATCTATGCGCAATCAATAGTAACAAGTGACAGCGGCAGGTCAATACTGCAAACAAAAGAGGGAACTTTTGATGGCAAAAACCGGATAGCTCATTTTTTAGGGCATTCTTCCGCGTGGGATAACGGCCAATATATAGAAGGAGATACTTTGGATTATAATAAGCTTACCGGTTACGGACTGGCAAACGGGCATGTGATATCGATAGATACTGTTCACCATTCTAAAATGTATTGCGGACACGCGGAATACTTTCAAAAGCGGCGGGTATTATGGGCCACTATAAAGCCCGTATTGGTGCAAATGAATGGGAAAGACACTTTGTATATGCGGGCCGATACTTTTTTCTCAGGTCCGATGGTGAAGCAGAAAAAAGTCGAAAGTCGAAAGTCGAAAGTTGAAAGTCAAGGAGACAGTGTGGTAATTAACAATCAGGATACCCTTTTTAGAGTGCCCTATATATACACAGGTAGTGATACTGTTGATCATAATATACCCATGCTTATCTTTCCCGGCATCGGCCAGAACAGCAATTGGGAAGTGCCGAAAGCAGCTAAAAATAAAAAAGGTAAAAAAGCGAAAGAGCCGGAGAATATCGCCATTAATGATACAGCAGCAGCTGATACTACTGCACCTATGTATTTTATAGGATACCACCATGTACGTATCTTCTCCGATTCGCTGCAGGGCAAGTGCGACAGTGTATCTTATACGCGTTCGGACTCCATAATAAGGATGATATACAACCCGATAGCATGGGCACACAACAGCCAGATAACGGGGGATACTATTATCATGCAATTAGACAGCAATCATATCAGAACGATGTTTGTGCCTAACAATGCTTTCGTTGCCTCTCAATCAGGGCCAACAAAAGCGCAATTGTTTGACCAGGTGCAGGGGAAAACGCTTACCGCTTATTTTAAGAATAATGAGATAGACCACATGGTTGTAGTGCCTGATGCTGAATCCATCTACTACTCAAAAGACGAGAAAAATTATTATTTAGGGGTGAACCAGGCTAGCAGTCGCTGGATGCGGATATTTTTTGACGATCAAAAAATAAAGACCATCAAATTTGAAGATGATGTTCACCAGACTATGACTCCACTGGAGAAAGCAGATTTACCAAACACCCGGTTAAGCCGGTTTAAGTGGCTCCTGGAGCAGCGGCCTAAGACCAAGGAAGAATTATTTGAGTAGTGGTTGATAAGTTGATCGGTTGATAGGTTGGTATATGGTTGTATTTATATAAGAGTGCGACTAAAATATTTCTTTTATCGTTGGAATTTCGGGTAAGGTTATGAAGCATATACTGGTAGTGTCTTTTCTTTTCTTGCAAAGTATTTCAAACGCACAACCTCAAAAAAGTCGAGAGGAGAAGTATGTATTAATATCATCAGTCAAAAAAAATGACAGAGAAGGACCTTATGAAATGGCTGTGGCAAATCAAAAAGACATTGACAAATTAAGTGAACCGCTCAGGGGTTTAGCTGCTTATTACACTTGCCGGATACAGTGTGATTGTGAATTTTGTGATACTGCCGGGCATGTAATTTGTGGATTAACATCTGCCTTAGGGCTTGGACAACAAGGTTCAGATAAACAACTTGCTATGCTCAAAAAATGGTTCCCAAATGATGATAATGTGAGATCGGCGATTAAAAATAATTGTTCCGTAGGAAGCCCGGAAGGTTCAGATTTTCTGGAGTATACTTTTTTGAGCTTTAATGTAAGGAACGATACTGTAATTGTCAATGCCGAATATATTCATTATTCGCATGGAAATACCTCTATGCTTTATCAAAAAAATATAGCCGTAATAAAAGGCAATAGAATAGTGTTCATTAAACGATAGTATTTGGGCTATTGTTCGTTAAGTGAACAAAGCGAGGCCCCTTACGCCATAACCTTCCTCATTGCCGGTTCCTTTCTCTCTCCAATTTGCTGGCGCCACATTGCATAGTACAACCCCTTCTCTTCAATAAGGGTAGCATGCGTACCAGTTTCTATTACATTCCCTTTCTCCAATACGTAAATGCGGTCTGCGTGCATAATGGTGGAGAGGCGGTGCGCAATCATGATGGTGATATGCTGCCGCTGCGAGGTTATACTCCGAATGGTTTGGGATATTTCATCCTCGGTAAGGGAATCAAGAGCAGAGGTAGCTTCGTCAAATATCATGAGCCGCGGCTTGCGGAGCAAGGCCCTGGCTATAGATATTCGCTGGCGTTCGCCGCCTGAAAGCTTCAGCCCCCCTTCCCCAATAACCGTATCAAGGCCTTTTTCAGCCCTCGACAGAAGATTTTGACAGGAAGCTTTTCTGAGAACCTCGTTTATATCCTCATCGGTAGCAGATGGGTTTACGAACAACAGATTTTCCTTTATAGTGCCGGAGAATAGTTGAGGGTCCTGTGTCACAAGCCCCATCTGGTGACGAAGCTCTTCATAATTAATATTGGCCTCGTCATGCCCATTATAATAGATGTGGCCTACATTGGGATGATACAACCCTACCAGTAACTTCACCAACGTGGTTTTACCGCTGCCCGACGGGCCAACAAATGCTACAGTTTCGCCAAGTTTTACATCAAACGAGATACCATCAAGCGCAGGACGGGTAGCCGTGTTATGCTTAAAAGTGACATCGCTGAATTTGACTGTATCAATCCCGTTTATTGCTTCCGGCCTTTCCGGCGTATATTCCACGGGTTTTTTGAATAGGTCCTGCATATTATTCAGGCTGGCTTCAGCTTCTCTGTAGGAAAGTATTACGTTTCCTATTTCCTGCATGGGCCCAAAAATGAAGAAGGAATAAAAGGTAAGTGTAAGGTATTGGCCCGGGGAAATAGCGTTTTTAAATATAAAGTACAAAAGGCTCATAATAATCACCTGCTGCAGAAAGTTGACAAAAGTGCCCTGAATAAAGGATATAGTACGTATGCTACGCACTTTTTTCAACTCCAGTTTCAATATTTTTATTGTAGTGGCATTGAGCCGGCGAATTTCCTGGCTGGTAAGCCCCAGGCTCTTTACGAGCTCTATATTCCGTAAAGATTCTGTAGTTGAGCCGGCGAGTGCATTGGTTTCACGAACTATATTTTTCTGTACCGTTTTTATTTTCTTGCTCAATGCGCTGGTGAGAACACCCAATATTGTTGCCCCCCCTAAGTAAACCAATGGTAAATAGGGGCTCAAAGAAATAGCATACACGATTACAAAAACAATACCGATAACAGTGGGTAGCAGTACATTAAAAAAAGAAGTAATGAATTTTTCACAGTCGGCGCGAACCTTTTGCAATACCGAAAGCGTTTGGCCGCTACTCTGGTCCTCGAAATCCTGGTAGGGTAGTCGCAGTGCATGTTTCAGGCCATCCGTATACAATTGCGCCCCATATTTTTGAATAATCACGTTAACCACATAATCCTGGAAGTTCTTGGCAATCCTTGAGACCATAGCTACCCCCATAATAGCCCCTATATAAACGAGTGCCTGCTTCAAATAGACAGAAAGATCGCGGGCTATATGGCCGGCTTTGTCGACCGTGAAAGGATGGTTCACAAATTTGTCCAGTATCTTACCCGAAAGCATCGGATTCAGCAACGAAAAGCTTTGGTTAATAGCCGCAAGTACAATTGCCAATAAGATCATCAGCTTGTAACGGCTGAGGTATTGCATAAGTAATTTCATACCACGCAAAGATAAGGGCTACAATTACTATGGAAGCAATGGCTATATTATTATTAATTATAGGATTGTATCAGGCACATACAGTAGTTGTAACAAACCGCCGACTTTTTTATCTATGGCTAGTGTAAAGGTATCTGCTGAAACGTCTTTAACATCCATCAAGTAAGTACGTTCGTTGGGTTCGTTGTTGATGATCGGGCCTTGTATATCAGCGCTCACCCTATAATAGATGCTTATTACCTGGGAATTGTCGAAAGCCGACGCCTGGAAGAAATCGGTGGTGTAAAAATGCCCGTTCACTTCTATGTCTATATTCAATTCTTCTTTCCATTCTCTTCTCAGGCAATCAATAGTGCCCTCTCCCCAATGCAGCCCCCCTCCCGGAAATTTGACGATTTTGTTGCCGCGGATTATTTCCTCATTCACTAATAGTTTATTGTTCACAACACAGATGCCATATACACGGATGTTGAAGCGATTTTCCATGGGTTAAAGATAGTGGTAAGCAATCTATTTCTTATCGTCAGGGGGCATAAGTAACCAGGTCACCCTCCCACTTCATCCCCCTCATGCAACTGGCGCGCCGAAACCTCGTAAGGCTTGTCATGCAGCTGCGAAGGTATCTCCACCAAAAGATGGCTGGATAATGAAGCCGCCTTGGGCAATGCTACCTCCCGGAGATGATGCGGGCGGTCAATATGCAAGGGAATACGCACACGTTTTATGCTGTTTGTATCTGTAACAGCGTCGTCAATTGTTTCAAGAATAGTCGGTACTGTCGAAAATCCCTTTCCGATCTCTTCAGTCACTTGCGAAGCCATGCTGCTGCCTTCCGTCAAATGAGCTTCAGTCTCAAATGTGAATTTGACAGCTTGGTCCCATGCCACGGTAATCAGGAAAGGCAGTCCAATCTGTTTTCCTAAGGAGCCATTGGGCCAGGCTTCGGAGGCGGATTAACCACGTTGAAGTTGCGCCAGGAAATATTGTTATTCGCTAAAATGTAGCTCTTAAAATCTGCAAAAGTGGCAAAAGAAGAAGGGATGGGTGGGGGCTGTTTGTTATTACCAACTATTGCAACAAAACAATAGTGGCCGGGTACGGGTATCTGGTTTGCAGGCCACACAATGCCAGGATTAGAAACCTCCACCACGCTTCCGGCAGGCACGGCCGGGAAATAAGCAGACCCTATCAGGTTCCACAGATCAGGGGTTACTAAGTTTGCCGAGGACGACCAATAAACAGTTGCAAAAACATTGGCAGCGTCCTCTGTGCCCCTGTTCCATACGCGGAGGTAAACATAATTAGCCTGCCCGGTAAGCACATGTTCGCCAAGGTTATCATTAGCAATCGAAGCCGTCGTTGAATATTTGGACTGGGGATGCGCCACCTGGCTGTTTCTGAGAATTATGTCAGGGCTATCTGAAATGGGAAGTACATGAGAAGTGCCCGTATCGGCCAGGTTATGGCGCATGTATAAGGCCAGAACAGATGATACGTCCCCAAGCGAGAATACATCGTCAGTTTGCGTTGGGCTCGGAAACGGGAATCCTAAAGCCCCCGGATAAAAATCACTGAGCAGGGAGAGAAAATTGGTGTAAATAGGCGCGCTTACGCCAAGTATCCCTGCTGTGTGTGTGAGAGTACTGTTTGGTGGCGGAGAAACGGCAGCGAAAATATCTGTCCATTTATAGTTGAGCTGATAAGCAAGATAATTGAGAAAGAGCTCCGCGCAACCGTAAGATACACTATGCTGGTCACTTGGGTCGGTATTGTCAACCCAGTCAAGAGTAGTCGCCAGGTGGGGGAAATTAGTTGGATTATACCATTGGAAGCCCTCTGAAAAAAGCCAGGCGTTTGGCGGATAAAGTATCTCGGAGCTCACCCGTGAAAGGCCTTCGCCATTGCTCCATCCGGGATTCCACCCTTTATTTTGGATAACCATAAATATTTCCGCTAATTCTGCAACAACCGTAGGTGCTATACCAAACTGATTATAGGCGGCATAAGTACTGGGAATAAAGCAGTTGATACTATTTACTTCGTTATTGCTTGCGCCGCCCGCACCGGGAACAATGTTGATACTTATTGGAAGATTTGCTGGTGAGGGCAAAATACCCCCAAACATCCTGCTGAGCCTTTGCAGGTCATATTCGCAATAGTCCATCGCGGTCTGGGCTATTGCGGACCCATTCGGCACTCCGGCAGCCCCGGTTAACGTGCTGTCATATGATATGACAAAGTTTGCTGTTGTTCCAAAAGTGATTAGCATACAGTGGGCATTTTATTTCGCGTGATACTCCTTGTATAATTGACCCTAATACAAAGCTAAATTTTATTCCTATATTGTGTATGTATCGCTGTGCAAATAAAAAGTTGCTGCAACTTTCTGTCGATGCGTACCATAGATTGTCATTGAGCGTGACGGGTGCTATATGGCCGGACTGCTTTCCTTCTTCGCGAGACTGGTTATGAACACTGCTTAAAAAAAATTTCAACGATCCAACTTTAAATCTATACTTTTGCATTGCATAGGTTTCCTGAAATTTAAGTAGGGAATGAAAAGGGAACCAGGTGAGAATCCTGGACATTACCCGATGCTGTAAGCTTCATTAACAGCTTTTTTGCTACCTGTTAGCCACTGTCTGAAAGGACGGGAAGGCCGCAAAGAAGTGAAGCAAGTCAGAAGACCTGCCTTTGTACCCGGTATTGCCGGAATTTACTTATCGCTGCTTTCGGGATCAAAAGCACAGGTGAGACGAAGGTGGGTTATTCCCACGTTTTTCTGTATCTGATTTTTTACCCAATGGCTGCATGATAAAAATTGTTTTTTAAAACCAGTTTCTATATGCGCACATTTACTTTACTTTTTTCAGCTTTTTTGTTGGGTACAACAGTTCAGGCACAGACGGTCGCGACATTTGATGATTTGAGCCTTCCTACAACCGACACCTATTATGTCAATTATTCGGCCTTTGGCACAGATGTGGGCTTCAATGACGGCCTCGGTTATTTTCCCTGCATCTACGACACTTCGGGAGGCTTTACATTTTGGAATTACTTTGTTTATTCTAATGAAACTGATAGTGTAACCTCCGGATATTCGAACCAATACTCTGCGAAAACAGGTGTTGGTTATGATGGGTCAGCCGAGTACTTGGTTGCTTATTGTTCTAACCCGGTCACCTACGCCAATACGATGAATTTAAACCTAAGGGGAGCCGCCGTAGGCCATCCAGTAAAGGGGTTTTATATCACCAACAGCACTTATGTTTATAATACGATAGCCCCCGGCTATCCGGTTGAATATCCAGCAAGAAAATTTCACAACGGCGACTGGTTCAAGCTCACTATATATGGATATTCAGGTGGCGTATTAAAACCCGATAGCGCCACCGTTTACCTCGCTGATTTTCTTTTCCCAGATACAACGATGAACTATGTGCTAAACACATGGCAATGGGTAGATTTGCTGCCCTTGGGGAATGTGGACAGCCTGCAGTTCGCTTTAAGCTCCACAGATAACGGTGTTTATGGCATGAATACCCCTGCTTACTTCTGTATGGACAATTTCACTACTTATGAAACAGATACTGCTGTTGATACAACAGGTTCACACCTTGGCGCCAATAATATTATTCCTGCTACAGTTGCTAAGGTATATCCTAACCCTGCGACAAATACTCTTTGCCTGGATGTAACAGGCAATATGGTGCGGCAGGTATCGGTAATGGATATGACCGGTAACCTAATAAGCACGTATGGCGTTACAACCGACCATATGGAAATTAATACGGCAACACTGGCAGCCGGAACCTATATTTTACAGTTATCGGGCTATGGGAAAACAGCAAGTATGAAGTTTGTGAAGCAATAAACATGAAAGCATTTTTATTTTTTATTTTTTATTTTTTACTTGGAACAGCGTTTGCGCAATACGCGCCGCAGGCTGGTTTGCCGGGTAGCACAGCTATCAGTGGTTCCAGCAGCGTGTTTGCAGGGTGGGCTACACAATGCACTATATACCGTGGATTTATGAACATCGCCGATCCTTCGTTAGGCTATGCCTCAGCAGGCGACAGCAGCCAGGCTATAGGCCCTGCCGATGATTTGACGGTGAGCCTTGGGGATAGTGGCGTTGCCGTTGTTACATTTGCGCACCCTATTTACAACGGTGAAGGCCCTGATTTTGCAGTATTTGAAAATGGCTTCCTGAACCCCGCAAATGATTCGCAGGCTTTCCTGGAACTTGGTTTTGTAGAAGTGAGCTCTGACGGAATAAATTATACCCGTTTCCCTGCAAATTCGCTTACACCAGACAATGTACAGATCAATAACGACTCTTACATCTACGCCAGCAGCCTTCATAACCTTGCGGGTAGTTATATAACCATGTATGGCACCCCTTTTGACCTGGAGGAACTTGCAGGCACCCCGGGTCTGGATATTAACAACATCACTCATGTGCGCGTTGTTGACGTAATAGGAGATATAAGCAGCCATTCCACTTATGATAGCGCTGGCCGGGTAATCAATGACCCATATCCTACGCCCTTCCCCTCATGCGGTTTTGACCTGGATGCAGTGGGCGTGATAAATGAAACGGGGCTCAATGCAACGAAAGTATTGGCGGATAATTTATCAGTAAGCGTATTTCCTAACCCGGCTACGGATAAGATATTTGTTTCGGTAAAAGGGCAGGCTCCTGAGGGGTTAACGGGTACGCTCGCTTCCATAACCGGGAACATTTTGCAGCAATGTTCGTTACCTCGCAACCACAACTCATTGTCTATTGACCAATACCCTGCCGGAATGTACTATCTTACTTTATGTGACGCCAATGGGAACAAATGGGTGGAAAAAATTACAAAACGCTGATCGTTTTCCTGTGTTGCTGCCTGCCGTCTTGCCTAAAGGACAAGCCGCCTGCGGTAATGAATACCATACCGGGAGCAACAGGTAATATTTATATAGTGTGTGAGGGTAGCTATGGCAGCGGGAACGCGACATTGTATGCCTACCAGCCTACGCAGGATAGTGTGTTCGGAGACCTCTACATGGCCGCAAACAAACAGCCCCTTGGCGATGTGTTTCAAAGCATGCAACATATTGGCGATAAGCTTTTCCTGTGCATCAATAACAGTAACAAAGTAGTAGTGCTCAATGCCGGCAACTGGGTGCTCGACACAACGCTGAACATTCCGCAGCCCCGGTATATTTTGCCGGTCAGCGCCACCGTAGCCTATGTCTCTACCTTATACAGCAACCAGCTCTATACCATCAACCCGCAAACCATGCAGGTTACCGGCTCCATTACAATGCCCGGCCTGAGCCCGGAAAGCATGTGCCTGTATTACGATAATGCATTCACCGGTTCATGGGACACATCGGGCAACAAAATCTTTGAAATCAATACCAATACCAACCAGGTAACAAAGGCAATAACCGTGGCGGGCTATGCGCCGCAGGAAGTGTTGCTTGATAAAGACCAGATGCTATGGGTGCTGGCGGGAGATGAGCCACAGAGACCCGGCACATTGACGCGCCTTGATCCGTCAACAGGCGCTATACTGCAATCTTACTATTTCCCTGCTGCAGCCTACCCGTTAAAGCCCGTATTCAATAAGACAAAGGATACTTTGTATATTATTGAGGCCAACTACAGTGGAAGCCCAGTTAACAACGGCGTATACCGCATGGGCATTTACGACACTGCCTTGCCATCAGTGCCCTTTATACAAGCCGTGCAAAATCAATATTTCTATGCGCTGGGCATAGACCCTATAACAGGATACATATACGTAGGCGACCCGAAAGGATTTGTGCAGAAGGGTAGTGTATATGTATATCGCCCGGATGGAACATTGATACATAGCTTTACTGTAGGGTTAGGACCGGGGCATTTTTATTTTGATGAGTAATTATTGAAAAATTGGAAACATTCTCAAAAAGTAAGAGGAAAATATTGCAGTTAGCATCCATATTGGTGCCGGTATTTTTTATTGAAAATGCTTCCGCACAGGCAATAAAAGACACAACTTTAAAAGAAGTAAAAATACACGCTAAGCATAAAAGATCGGGCGATATAAGAGTGAACGAATTTTTGCCGGGTCAAAAAGTGAAAGCAATAGATACTGCAACTTTGCAGCAATACCAGTTGCAGAGTATTGCCAACCTTTTATCTCAGCAGGAGCCGGTATTTGTAAAATCTTATGGCTTCAATGGTTTGGCCACGCTCAGTTTCAGGGGAGCCTCTGCCGCCCAGTCTGAGGTGCTTTGGAATGGGGTACCTATACAAAATGCCGCGTTGGGTGTTGCCGATGTTTCAGCATTGCCCGTATTTATGGCCAATAAAGTGGATATTGTATATGGCGGTTCATCAGCGTTGTTGGGCAGCGGTAATGTTGGTGGGGCTTTGCTGCTGGAGAACTATGCGCCTTTTTTTGTAAAAGACAGTACTAGTTTATCGGTGAGCCTCGGAGGGGGGAGTTTTAACCAGTTCATGGGGGGATTCAACGCAAGTTTATGCAGGCGCAAGTGGTGTTTTTCGGTAAGCGCATTTGCACAGTATGGAATTGACAATTTCAAATACACAACGCAGCAGGGCACGCGTACGCTGATGCCCAATGATACAATGCATAATGGTACTGCGATGGGGCGTGCAGCTTACAAAATAGCTGACAGAAATATCATCAGCCTTTCGGCATGGTATCAGCAGGATTACCGGGACATTCCGCCAGCGCTATTTGAGCCGCATTCCGTGCAAAATCAAAACGATCACTCGTTGCGCTTACTCGCCGACTGGACCAAACAAGCTGATAACAATACCTGGTATGTCAAATCATCCTTTATCAGGGATGAAGTGGATTACAACGATAACGAGATATTACTGAATACACACAACACAGATTATCAATACTACCAGGAGATAGGATGGAAGAAGCAGTTTAACCACTATGGGCAATTACTTTTGTTCTCTCCAGTGCAGGTTGCCTGGATTAACGTTGCAGATAGTGATAAGACAAAGCAGCAGGATAAAATAGCCCTGGTGCTTGCGTATGATTACAAACAGTTTAATAACAAGCTGGATATTGCAGTAAATGGCCGGGTGGAAAAGATTATTGAGCAAGGAGATACCACAACTCAAAGCAGTATTTTCATCCCTGGCGCTGATGCTTCCTATATGTTAACAGATTGGCTGGCGCTGAGGGCAAACGCGCAGCGCACTTACCGGGAGCCCACGCTCAATGAATTGTATTATAATCCGGGAGGTAACACCGGGCTGAAGCCGGAACAGGGGTGGGGAGAGGATGCAGGGTATACTGTAAAGGCAAAGCTCAATCACTTTAGCATCTACCATGACCTCTCTGTATTTAACCGCGATATACATGACTGGATTATCTGGCTTGGCGGCGCCATATGGACGCCGCATAATATTGCGGAAGTGCATAGCCGTGGCGTGGAGACAGAGAATAACCTGGCTTACGTCATAGGCAAATGGACAATGCATATCGGTGTAAATACCTCTTATGTCTTGTCAACTACTGTGGCCAGCTATATTCAAAATGACGGTAGCATAGGAAAACAGATTCCTTATACACCGCGTTATAACGGACAATTAAACATTGGATTTACTTACAGAAGCGTATCATTTAATTATAACCAAACCTACACGGGTTACCGATTCATCACCACGGACGAGTCAGAATATCTGTTGCCTTACCAAACTGGCAATGTACAGTTGATGTATAATATCTCATTAAAAGGCCACGCTATGCAATTCACGGCCCAATGCAATAACATATGGAATGAGCAATACCAGGTGGTAGCATTCCGCCCGATGCCGGGGGTAAACTGGCTGGCAGGGTTTAAAGTGGGGATATTTTAATCATCTAGAGCAGATAAGAAAACAACTACCCATAGCTATATAATGAGCAAAGCCTCATAAGATTTGGCTTATGAGGCTTCGCTGTTCAACTATTATAAAAATACTACCTCGGCGTATATACTAAACGACCTGATGTAACAGAGCCGTTGCCATCAATGAACTGGTAAATATATACTCCCGGAGCTAAGCCATCAGGAATATTGAATGATGATGTCAAGTCTTTGATGTCAAATTGCCCTACTTCTTTTCCTTCCATCGATACCAGGTGCAATACTCCGGCGTTTGGAGTAGTCACGGTAAATGTTCCTGATGTTGGGTTCGGGAAGATACGAAGGCTGTTTTCCACAGGCGCCGCACTCGTAGCTGTCGGGCTGCTCTCCCGACCACCTTTGGCAGTTATTGTTATTGCTTTTGTTGCACGTCCGGTGCCACAAGAATTAGTTACACTATAGGATATAGTGGCCGATCCGGTAGCTACACCTCTTACAACACCCGCTGTGGTAACAGTTGCTTTGGTATTACTGCTGCTCCATACACCGCCCGTTGTGGCGTCTGTTAATGCAATTGTGGCGGCTACCGCTACAGTTGCGGAACCGCTTATGGCGGCGACTGTTGGGGTAGCGCTAACAGTTACCACTTTGGTAGCAACTGCCGAACCACAGGTTTTGGTTACAGTGTAAGATATAGTAGCTGTTCCGGCAGCTACACCCCTTACTACACCAGCGGTAGTAACGCTCGCCCTGGTATTGCTGCTGCTCCATACTCCGCCGGTTGTAGCATCGCTCAATGTGGTTGTGGCACTTACACACACCGCTGAAGTTCCACCGCTAATTGTACCGGCGGACGGTGCGGCGCTAACCGTTACCACCTTCGTAGCAGTTGCTGACCCACAGGTTTTAGTTACTGTATAAGAAATGGTCGATGTGCCAGCCCCAATACCCGTTACTGCACCAGCTGTACTAACGTTTGCAACACTTGCATTGCTGCTGTTCCATACCCCGCCGGTTGTAGCATCGCTCAATGTTGTTGTTGCACCTATGCATACGGTTAAAGTGCCCGTGATCGCAGCCGCTGTTGGCGCTGCATTTACGGTTACTATACTGGTAGCCCTTGCAGTACCGCAGGTATTAGTTACTGTATAAGAAATAGTAGCAGTGCCTGCCGCTACACCCTTTGTCGCACCCGTTGTGCCAACGCTGGCAATGCTATTATTGCTGCTGCTCCATGCCCCGCCGATTGTGCCATCACCCAACGCGGTGGTTGCACCGACACACACCGATAATGTACCGGTGATGGTGCCAGCGGAAGGTGCTGCGTTAACAGTTACTATGGTGGTAGCAGTTGCCGAACCGCAGGTGTTAGTTGCCGTGTAGGAAATAGTTGCGGTTCCTGCTGATTCGCCATTTACCACACCCACTGTGCTAACACTTGCAATACCTGGACTCCCGCTGCTCCACACTCCGCCTGATGTGCCATCAGCCAGGGCCGTGGTTGCACTTACGCATACCGAAAGTGTTCCGGTGATTGTCCCGGCCAATGGAATGGTATTAACCGTTACTACGGCAGTGGCAACTGCCGTACCACAACCGCCCGTTACCGTATAAGAGACACTCGCTGTTCCAGTTGCCACACCGGTTACTGCACCTGACGCACCATCAACGTTAACTTTAGTAGAGCTGCTGCTCCATACGCCGCCCGAAGTTAAATCGCTCAGCGTGGTGGTTGAACCGGAACACACGCTTAGCGTGCCTGTGATTGTCCCTGCAACTGTGGCAGGATTAACTGTCACTGTTTGAGTGGCTGAGTTCGTACCGCAGCCATTTGTTACTGTATAAGATATAACAGCGGTACCTGCAGTTATGCCATTTACTACACCCAATGAACTTACATTGGCAATCCCCGCGCTGCCACTGCTCCATGCACCACCTGAGGTTACGTCAGTCAATGCGATAGTAGATCCGGCGCAAACGACCGAGGATCCGGCAATACCAGATGGCAATGAGTTCACTGGAATCACCACTGACGTCATACAGCCTGTGCTGAGCGTGTAAGCAATTGTCGTCACACCGGAAGACAAGGCCGAAACATTCCCCGCGACCGGATCAACATTAGCAACAGCAGTATTACTGCTTGTCCATGTGCCGCCTGAAGTCCCATCAGACAAACTAAGCGTTGAGCCAACACATGTTGCTGACGACCCGGTAATTGCAGACGGCATAGCGTTAACAGTAGCGACGGTGGTAGAAAGACATCCTGTGCCTGTGGAATAAGTAATGTTAGCAGTTCCCTGTCCGACTCCTGTTTCCATGCCTGCGGCGGAAACAGTAGCAACCGAAGGATTGTCAACGCTCCATACACCACCCGAAGTCGCGTCACCTAAAGTATTGGTTGCCCCGGCACATATTGCAGCCGAGCCTGTAATTGGCGCCGGCAAAGAATTTACAGTTACAACAGCAGTTGCGGGACAACCGCTCGCTGGGGAATAGGTAATGGTAGTAGTGCCTGGCCCTACAGGAGACACAACACCTAAAACGCCATCTATTGTAGCGACCGAAGCATTACCGCTGGTCCATGCCCCGCCAGTTGTTATATCATTTAACGTGATCGTTGATCCGGCGCAAACGACAACTGAGCCGGTAATTGCGCTGGCCGCGGCATTCACAGTTACGATCATTGTTGCTGTACAGGTGCTGGCTGTGTAGGTGATCACGGCTGTACCTGCCGCAACGCCAAGAATGGTGCCTGAAGCGGAATTAATAGTCGCGACAGATGGATTGCCACTACTCCAGCTACCTCCTGTGGTGGCATCGCTTAAACCCGTAGTGGTTCCTATGCAGACACTTGAAGAGCCTGAGATAGGCGGGGCGCTGCATGCCACGCCGCAAGTGTTGAATGTAGTACCTGCTGACGCATTTCCATTCGCAACCACCTGGAGTGTATATGTTCCTGTTGGCAGTGTTGCAGGCAATATAAACCGTACAGAATCAACTGCTGCGCCTGTCATTACAGCCCCAACCCTGTTCCAGTTATAGGTGCGTGCGTAATACACATTAGTGCCTGACGTCAGACGCACAAGCGGATAGTTAGATGACATTTGCCAGTCATCACCATAAGCCGCGCCCTCGCTTATGCCATTGAACAATGTACCTATAGCAAGGAAGGTATCGCAACCGGAACCCTGGGTTACGATGTTGGAAACGGTAGGTTGCCCAGCGGCAAGGGCAGCACTGCCGGGAGTGTAAATGTAGTATTGTGTACTGCCCTGGTATGAATAAAGGATCGTCCCGTTAGGCAGGCAAACCATGTTTTGGATATAGGTAGGTAGGCCCGATACCAAAGTGCCGCCAAACGGCGTGGTTACAGTTGTGAAGCTATTAGTGGAATAATTATACTCATAGAAAACGGATGAGTCAGGAAAATGATCCCCTGACGTGGGTGTCGGCGAAACTACGCAGAGAATGTTGCCATTCACCATCATCGCTGCAGGCGCGTCAGGTGCTCCCTGTGGGGCATTGGGGAAATTCGGGCCGGTAACCCAGCTTCCCATAGCTGCACCCCCGGATGGTGATGGTGTATAAAGGGCTGTAGTGGGTGAGGAGCCAATGAAAAGCACCTTTCCGTTGGGCAAAAGAAAAGCTGCTCCGGCTTCATCGCCATAGGGGTCATAAACGTCAACGGGCACAGTAGCATCAGCTATCCATGTATTTGTTGCCGGGATATATCTTTCTGCATTTGTTGAGAGCCTGTTTATATATATTACGCTTCCATCAGGAAGTTTTACCCATACCGATTCATTATCGGTGCCGGTAGTGTTGGGGCCGGCTGAATAGGAATTGGTAGACGGATTATACAAGTACGTCTTAAGTGACAGATATTCATTAGGGGGTACCGTGTCAACCACAACTGCCTGCAATACGTCGCCGTTGGCGAGTATCTCAGAGTTTGCATCCCTTATTTGCTCCAGCGGTATCGCCAACGGTGTTGACCACGTGTTTGTTTGTGGGTTATAGACTTCCGCGTTATTTCCGCCACTTCCATATTCTCCTCCCGCAGTATACACACTCCCGTTGGGCAACACTTGTGCAGAACAATAAAGCCTGTCATCATGCATCGAGGACAAAGAAGTCCATGTACCATTAAGATAACTGCCATGGCTATCTGGCGTCAGTTTATCCCAACCAGTTCCGTACGAGCCTCCTGTAGAGTTTTTGCACATTATTGTTCCATCAGTAAGCACCAACATAACACCTTCGTTTGCATGGGGCGCGGCATGTGCCAGCGGACTCCAGGTGCCTTGAGCTCCGCCGTGATAACCGCAAAATATTCCACCGATTAACAGCAAAAACAGTTTGCTGTATACGTGTAAATTGGAGTATCTCTTTCGGAAACCTCTTTCGCTGCGTATAAGCTTTCCGGACTGTGTTGGTAGCAGTAAATTCATAAAAATAGTTTGTGTTATTTAAAATTCTATATTACTCTAAAAAATGTTAATTAAATCGCTTGTTAAAATTTGGATTGTTAAAAATAATGAAATACTTTTAATTCCGAAATAAATTTTTGAAAAGTTACAGGAATTTAATCAAAAAGGAATTTGGAACCGGGGGATAAGAAGAGTTAACTGACAATATGAAATATCATTACGCTTTGTTAACTGTTGTGGTTTGTGTTATGTTTTTGCAATGTGCTACCCCGAATAAAGTGACTTATGATATTCCTGCGAACTATCCTGAGGCCAGGCGAAAAGAGATAATAGAACTGTTTAATAAAGGTGAAGTGTTGTATAAAGCAAATTGTTCGGAGTGTCATGGTATTTTTTCGAAAGGGAGGGACAGTGTGCCCGATTTTACAACTCAGCAACTTGATAGTTATTCGTCGAGATATATAAAAGGAGATATTAAAAACCACGCGGTTGCAAGACAAATGAGCCCGGAGCAACTGAATAATGTGCTTCTGTTTCTACGGTATAAAAAAACAAAAAAAACGGATTCGGCCTCAGTTCAAAGGGTCAAATTATAATGTTGATTTTATATTAAATTTTGAAGTGCCATTGTTCATTTTAAACTATAAATTATACTTTTAACCGATTAAAAACAGTATTATGAAACTTTCTTTATTACTCCTGGCTAATTTCTTATTCTTTATTGCAACGGCGAAGACAGATAATGTACCCGCGAGTATTTATGAATTTAAGGTAAAAGCGCTTAACGGCAGCACTATCGATTTTTCCCAGTATAAAGGTAAAAAGATACTGATTGTAAATACCCCGGAACGGGCAGACTTCAATATGCAATATGCGGAGCTCGAAAAACTGTATCAGCAATACAAGGATAAATTGGTTATTATCGGGTTTATCACTAATGATTTCCAGGTAGAGCCAGGCTCGGCAAAAAACGACCGCCCAAGAAACTATCCCGTCACCTTCCCGTTGGCTGCAAAGGTATTAGTGAGAGGCGATGATATGGCTCCTATCTATAGATGGCTTACTGAAAAACAATTCAATCATTTGCAGGACTCGGAAATACAGTGGGATTTTCAAAAGTATCTCATTGACGAAAACGGCAGACTGGTGTCTATGTTTGAGCCGACGACAAGGGCTAATAGTAAGAACATAACGGGTGCGGTAGAGAAGTAGGCCGGGCTGTTAGTGAAACAGACATTCTATCACCGATAAATAATTAGGCTGATCCCGCTATTCTGATCAGTGCTTGTGGTGTTCTTCACGGTAGTAAGCATAAAGATCCGCACTTGAATAGTGCCAGCGGAACTGAATAGTAGTAGTGACACTGGCTTACAACTATTCCCTGTTATTTGCCTGGTTCAGATTGCTCGTTGCTTTGCGGACCATGGTCTGTATTATGCTGTTCGCGCTCTTCGGCTATTTCATATTCCAGTTCAGGGTCTATATTCTGCTGCTCTACTTTTTTGGCGTTTTCCATCAGTTCCTCCCGGTGTGCCTGAAGCCAGTCCAGGAGTTTTTTGCCGTACGACATCTTGGTAAAAAGCACATAGAGCACGGGAACAATGAAAATAGAAATAGTGGTTGAAGCGATCATCCCACCAAGAACACTGATACCAATAGTTTTGCGGGCCACAGCCCCAGCCCCGGTGGCTAATACCAGCGGCATTACCCCCAAAATAAATGCGAAAGAGGTCATAATGATTGGGCGCAGGCGCAAACTTGCACCATCTAATGTAGATTGCACCAGTTCCTCTCCACGGTCAACCCGTATTTTGGCAAATTCTACAATCAGGATGGCATTCTTGGCAGACAGGCCGATAAGGGTGATGAGCCCTATCTGTGCATACACATTGTTGACGAGCGGCGGTATCAGGGTAAGCGCAAGTATTGCGCCAAACGCACTTATAGGCACTGCGAGCATCACGGAGAACGGTACCGACCAACTTTCGTAGAGTGCAGCGAGAAACAGGAACACAAATACTATCGAAGTGAGAAAGATATAAACGGTTGAGGAGCCTGCTCGTATTTCCTCGTAGCTCAGGCCGGAGAACTCGTAAGTATAGCCGGGAGGCAAAACTTTAGCAGCCGTTTCTTTAAGTGCGTTTATGGCATCTCCGCTACTGTAACCCTGCGGTATAGCCCCATCCACTTCGGCAGACCGAAATATATTGAAGTGAGTAATGAGTGGCGCCGTTTCTATAGGCTGGTAGCTGATCAACGTACTAAGCGGCACCATTTCACTGGCTGAATTGCGCACATAGTATTTTGACATGTCTGATATCAATGCGCGGAAGGTAGTATCTGCCTGCACCACTACGTGGTAAGTACGGTTGTAGAGTGTAAAATTGTTGACAAACAAGCTGCCCATATAGGCCTGCATGGTGGTAAAAACATCTCCGATATTTACGCCTAATTTTTGACACTTATCCCGGTCAACGGTAAGGTTAAAACTGGGCGTGTGGGCGGAATAGTAACTGAAAGCGGTAGCTATCGCAGGATTTTTTTGTGCTGCTTTAACAAATTTATTTACTACTCCCTCAAATGCGTGGACATCATCAGTTGTATTGCCCTGCTCTATTTGCATTGCGAATCCGGCAGCCTGCCCGATGCCCCGGATGGGAGCGGGAGGAATCACTACTATTTTAGCATTTTTTATACCGGCGGCGGCAAAACGTTTTTTCATAACATCCAAAAGCCCCGGCAACTTTTCCCCGTCCTCTTTGCGTTCATCCCAGGGTTTTAACATGCAAAAAATAGTACCACAATTTGAGGTGTTGCCACCATTGATTACGTTAAGCCCCGATAAAGCCGCATAGTGATTCACGCCCGGAGTAGATCCCACTATAGCCATCAGTTTGCTAATCACATTAACAGACGCAGTGGTAGAAGAGCCCTCAGGCAACTGGTAAGTAATGAACAAACGGCCTTCGTCTTCAAAAGGGATAAAACCTTTTGGTTTGAGCGTGAACATGATATAAGCGCCCACGCAAATGCACACCAATATAATAACGATATATTTCGCTCCGTTAATGCTTCTTTTTACGCCATGGGTATAGCTGGCCACCAATCGCTGAAACCATTCATTAAATTTGAAGAACAATTTATTAAGCCCTTTCGCATCCTTTTTAACTTTGGTAGGTTTCAGCAGTATAGTGCAGAGCGCCGGCGTGAGGGATAACGCTATGAATGCGGAAAGCATTACTGAAATGGCAATCGTAATGGCAAATTGCTGGTAAAGGCGGCCAACGATGCCGGGTATAAAGCCTACCGGCACGAATACAGCGGCAAGAATAAGAGCAATAGCGACAACCGGTGCAGATATGTCCTGCATGGCGCGATAGGTAGCCTCTTTTGCCGACATGTGTTGCTCATCAATATAATGCTGCACCGCCTCCACGACTATAATAGCATCGTCGACCACAATGCCGATGGCCAGCACAAAACCAAACATAGTAAGCGTATTGATAGTGAAGCCCATGGGAATAAAGAAACAGAAAGTACCAAGAATGGATACCGGGATTGCCAGCACCGGAATCAGCGTGGCGCGAAGGTTTTGCAAAAAAATGAACACTACCAGGGCCACAAGGCCAAGTGCTTTAAGCAATGTGCCTATTACTTCCTGTATAGATACCTTTATGATCGTCACATTTTCAAAGGGCACCTTATACGCGATATCAGTAGGGAAAGTCTTTTTCAGCCGTTCCAGTTCTGCGTATACGTTGTTGGCAGTCTGTAGCGCATTACTTCCCGGAGATTGATAGACCATCAGGAAAGAAGCCCGTTTTCCATCTACAAATGAATTACTGGAAAAAGAAAATTTCCCCAATTCCACCCTCGCAATGTCCTGGACGTAAACCAACTCTCCGGTAGTTGGGATTGTTTTCACTACTATTTTCTTAAACTCTGAAACCTTATTCAGTGGCCCGTTTACCAATAGCCCTGTTTCATATACCTGGTTTGAGTTTTGGGGGGGCTCACCAACAGACCCGGCAGCAACATAGACGTTTTGCGCGTTTATTGCTGCGATCACGTCTGCGGGTGTTAAATTATAGGATGCCATTTTATTGGGGTCCATCCATATCCGCATACTGAAATTATCAGTACGCGCGG